>Ga0315310_10000529_pt1 | contig 24510 bp, 26 predicted proteins | sample TDP5_MG_FD_203630 | JGI IMG/M metagenome (GOLD analysis project Ga0315310, IMG submission 203630) | Freshwater sediment microbial communities from Lake Towuti, South Sulawesi, Indonesia - TDP5 | ecosystem: Environmental > Aquatic > Freshwater > Lake > Sediment | place: Indonesia: South Sulawesi...
GATTGTGGTCTAAGGAGCGCGTAAAGATAGCCGTCGTTGTCGCCACCGCAGCGATTGTGTTCAGTGCGCCAAGAATCTTTGTATCTATGCGAGGCTACGCAGCGACCTCTTTCTTGGCCAGGGCTTGAACCATCAGAGGGATATTCTTGCTTGCGTTGAGAACCTCGAGGAAGAGAGGCTCCCCCTTCGCTCCTAGATGAATGACTATGTCTCCCATTTCCTCCGCGTGTGAAAGCTTGCCGGAGTCAGAAACAATTATCGTCAGTATGTCTGATTCTGCATCGTATCTCAGTCTATACACTGAACCTCTCCCTCCTGACCGGATAGAATGTGACCACAACTATATTATCGTTCACTATCTTGTAGACTACCCTTATTGCGTATTCTGGATTGATTGGTTTCAGAGCCAGTAGCTGGTCATCTCTTCCATCCAGACGGCTCGGATTCGTAACTGCCTCCCTAACGGTATCTTCAGAGACGCTGAATCCATACTTCTTTAAAAGCTCAAACTTGTGGTGTGCGTGCCTCGTGAATCTTATCCTCTTAGACCGTTCGGATATCAATCCGAGCTCAATGCAATTACGTGTAATATCAGATAAATAATGCTGAGCTTATGCGGAAACTCAACAAACCAGTATGGATATACGGACGAATGTCCATTCTATGGCGGATAGCCGGCCAAGGTACTGATGAAAACACACATTCATGCAGAGGGTCAAATCCCGCCCGGTCCACCAAAAACTCTGTCAGGGGCCCTTCCTTGGCTGGCGTTGCCAGCGTCGTTAAGTACCAGTAAAATAGGCTATCTAGCCCTATCTCTTCTGCTCATGTGAGGGAGTTGCTAAGCGGATCAGTGACTGACATGGAGACCGATATTGAGGCGGGTCTCAGAAACCTTCAGGAAAGAGTCGTCTCCTGCAGGAGGTGCCTAAGGCTGATACGCCATATCTCAGCCGTAGCAAGGCTGAAGGCTCCAAGGTATAGGGATCAGGAATATTGGGGAAAGCCCCTGCCAAGCTTCGGGGACCCACACGCCCAACTCCTGATCATCGGTTTGGCGCCAGCGACACATGGAGGCAATCGCACTGGTAGGATGTTTACCGGCGATGCTTCAGGCGACTGGCTCATAGGAGCCCTCTACGAAACGGGATTCGCGAGCCAGCCTCACAGCGTTAGCAAAGATGACGGGTTGATGCTCACCTCGGCCTACATAACGGCGATAGTCCGCTGCGCTCCTCCCATGAACAAGCCTACGAGGCAAGAGATCTCAAACTGCTCAGAGTACCTAGTTGAGGAGTTGCGACTACTCAAAGATGTCAGGGTCGTGCTCACGCTCGGAAGGATAGCGTTCGACAACTACCTGCGAAACGTGAAGATCGAGAAATGTTGCAGACCCGAGTTTAGGCACGGCTCCACATACTGGCTTGGAAGAGGTGTGCCTCTTCTTGCTGCGTCATATCACCCGAGTAAGCAGAACACTCAAACAGGGCGATTAAAATGGCGAATGTGGCTCAAGGTCTTTAAGAACGTTAGAAAAGAGCTCGGACCCACTTAATACACTGGCCATAAGCAGAGACTGAGTTTACTTCGAGTATCAAGAGCTACAATCACTTGGAGGATCAAAAGTAGACCGATTTGAAAGGGGTCAGGCGGATAGTTAAGGAATTTTGAGGGGGGTAGGCATACATTTGTATGCCCTTTTCCGAGAGTTGCGGTTCTACATAACTAAGCTAGATGTTCCAACGATACGGGAATCGCTTGTAAACAAGTTGATGGCTGCCATCAATGATGTCTACAATAGAGCGCACAAAGCCAGAGATGTGTAACAGAGAATTTTTGAAGTTCTATTGAATTCGTGCCTTCTCCTTTTGCAGAAGTGCCCCAGAAGCCAGTAATCATAAACGATAGGTTCGCCGTCCACATAGCAAGCGTTAAGAGTTCATCGCATCATATCTCAATTCGGTGGAGACAATGGAACAGTACGATGTGAAGATAACCGTGGCCAAGAAGCTCTCTGTGAAAGATGTGTTCGGATCATCGCTCCCAAAAATCTCACAAGAGGTTGAGCCGGTCTGTCCAAGATTCAAAGAAGGCGACACCTTTGTATCCGCAAAGGGCATATGCCCTCAGGGCTTCTGCGGGTGGGCGTTCGCTGACATTCAACGAGATATAGCTCACCTTCGATTCAGCGGAAGCTACCCATGGATGCAGGAGGAGGGCGTAGCCTACTCATGCTGCACAGACGGACTGAGACCCGTCATATTCAGACTTGAAAGAGTAAGATGACTAAGAAGGTCGGGCGGTTTTCCGAAAAGATTAGGCATATTGCTAGGGTTTGGGCTAGCCTCTCCTGACTGCCTCCCCAATCTGTCCGAACTTCATCGCATCCGACAAGGATCCAGAAACATGAAGCTGCCTCGTAAAGTACGCCTTAGTCGAATCTAGTTCTCCCGACAGTATCTTGTACATGGTTTCTTCCTTCGCCTTCAAGGTCACTTTCGGAGAATGATGCATGCCTTCGTGAAGCGAGGCGGTTCCGTTCTCGAAGCTCAAGTACAGAGGCGCCTCTCCTTCCACATCGAATTGGATCGTACATGTCCAGTCCGACATCATCTCTTTGATCTTGGGAAGGCTGTTCGCTCTCTCAACTAATTGCGCGAGAATGTCTTTCACTCTACTCACAGATGAGTTGCCTCCAATATGCGGTGCATCCTGAATCCATAGGAGCGTTTACGGCCGCATTCCGAATTCACGTTTGACCTTCTTCATCAAGGCTTCATCTGTGAATAGATCGACTGATGTCAAAGCCATCGCCTTGGCAGCAATCAACATCGCCTCATGTCCCCGTTCCGAAACTGAAGCCTCAGCGAACTCTCTGCTGTGACCTGCCAATTTCTTCGGACCTATCGCTATACTTGGGTGAATAGAGGGCACCACGTAGCTAACGTTACCTATGTCAGTTGAGCCCTTACCTGCCTTCGGATCCGGCGCCTGAACCTTCTCACCCAGAACCTTGAGATTCTTCTCGAACAGCTTCGCCATCGTCATATTGTTCTTCATATCATCCAACGCTCGCGGCCGCACAATAAACCCCAGCTTGGCACCCGTGGCGGCAGCAGCTCCCTGAGCGCACCTCTTAACCTTCCTAAGGATCTTCTCCTTGTATCTCCGGTCAGCCGCACGTATGAAGAAGAAAGCCGAAGCGGTTTCCGGCACGATGTTCGGCCGCTTCCCCCCATCGGTAATTATTCCGTGGATCCTCACGTCGCTCCTTACATGTTGGCGAAGAGCGTTTATTCCATTGAAAGTCTGGATCACAGCGTCGAGGGCGTTTATCCCTTTCTCTGGACTTGAGGAGGCGTGGGCAGCCTTTCCCTTGAACTTGATCTCCACAGAACTTATCGCCAAAATATCCGCAACTACTTGAGTCTTGTTGCTCGGATGAACGATCATCACCGCATCCACATCCTTGAACAGTCCGCTTTCGATCATTGTGACCTTGCCGCCTGACCCTTCCTCGTCAGGCGTGCCGAGAACCATTACGCTACCGTTCAGTTTCGGCATCACTCTGCTCAGGGCCAGTCCCGCGCCGAGAGCGATTGTGCCTATCAGGTTGTGGCCGCATGCGTGCCCGATCTCCGGTAGGGCATCATATTCCGCAAGTAAGGCTATCGTGGGGCCGTCCTCCTTCCCCTTAAAAGTCGCCTTGAAGGCCGTATCCATTCCAGCTACTTTTCTCTCGACCACGAAGCCGTTTTTCTCTAGCTCCGAGGCAAGTAACTCTGAACTCTTATACTCCTGTAGCCCAAGCTCAGGGTCGCTGTGAATCGCCTTACTGATCTCCACCAGCCTATCTCCCAGTCGATCGATCTCTCGGATAACTTGCTGTCGCAGCTCGGTTCTAAGATCGGCGGATCCTTCCATAACGATCCTCACCTTCGGTCCTTCTGCTTCTTTATCAGAACGCCGGGAGCCTTCCCCGTGTGAACACGTTTCCCACGACGATCTCTCCGTTGACTATCACAGGTACTATTCGTCTGGGGCGTCTCCTCGGCTTCGTGTGATCACCCACATCTCCTATTCCATCGGAGTTAAACACTACTATGTCGGCCTTCATGCCGTTCGCGGAGATGCCTCGATCCTTCAAGCCGTCCCTTATCAGAAGATCATACTCAACCATTGCGATCATTTGTGCGAATTGACCAAGAACCACATAAAGGGTTTCCCAAGCCTACCCACGAAAAGCGCAATCATGTGTGGAGCGACGCTTGAATATCTGGAAAAGGTCGAAAAACCTTAGGGGGCTGGCTGACACCCTTACTTGCGGACGCTTTTTCAGATTTTTGCTTTGTTTCACCATATGGCGAAACCTATATAAGTCGGGCGAATTCACGGGTGAAAACCAAATGTACAAGTTCGAATCGGTATACCGCCAGATTCTACTCTCCTCCATGAACGGAGCAGATAGAGTCACTCAAGAAGAGCTAGCGCGTAGATGCAGGGTTTCATTGGGCCTTGTCAACAAAACCATAAGAAAGCTCTCGTCGGCGCTTGCTGTGGAGGCTACCTCCCAAGGAGTCAGAGTCCTCTCACCTGGCAGAGTCCTAAACCTATGGGCAACCGAAAGAGATGTTGGCAAGGATCTCTTGGATTCCTTCAGGCTTGACGACTTGAGAGAAGCGGAGAGATCGCTACCATCGGGCGTTATTATGACCGCCTTCTCCGCTTGGAAATCCCTCTCCGGAAGAATCCCCGCAGAGTACGACAGGTTATACTTCTACGTCATAGACCAAGCTAGATTCAAGGATTGGGTTAAGTTCAGAGAATCAGAAAAGCGAAGCACCAACCCCAACATTTTCGCACTCACGACCCAAGACAGACACCTCACAGAAAAAGCGGTGAACTCAGTTGCCTGCGTTCCCCAAGTCTACGTGGACATATACTCAGTAGACGGCCCCTCTGCGGCCCCATACCTCCGAGACATCGTTGAAAACTATCCACAGCTCAGCATCTGGCAGTGAAAGCTCATGTGGCACGAAGAATTAACGGAAAAATCTTGGAACGTCCTCAAAGACGTAAGAAAACTGGCGGATTTCATAGTCATTGGCGGCTGGGGAGTCTACTTCTGGGCTAGGAAGCTGAAGAGTCGAGACATAGACATCTGCATCGACCAGAACAACTTCTACAAACTCCAGTATGAGCTGCAAAGACAAAACATACTCGTGAAGAAGAATCCGCGCCTGAGGAGGATGGAGGCGGTTGTTGCTGGCGTTGACGTAGACATCTATACGCCATTCATGTCAAATCTGGTTCCGCCTTGTAGCGCGTTCTACGAGCATAGATGGTTCACTGATATCGAAGGTTTCGATGTGGCTCTCCCGGAACCTCTTCTACTTCTGAAAGCGCAGGTTGCAGAGGAGCGATGGACATCAGAGAAGGGAATGAAGGATAGGATCGACGTCATATCGCTCCTGATGTACTCAGACTGGAAGGCCACAAACCTCCTGAACATCATCAAGCTGTACGAAGGAGCGAAACCTCTGATCAGGTCAGTGCAGAAGATAATCGAGCGCAGCCGAGCTGAGTATAGGTACCTAGGGCTCAAATATGAAACAGACGGCGTACGACTGTCCAGATCATTCAGAAATCAGATGGCGCAAGTCACGACTCCTAGATCCTAGCCTGCTCACTGAAACTCATGTTAAGGTTACAAGAAGCCATGCGAGCGCCAGTCCTGTGAGTGGGGCCACGATCCATCCCAGTACGATGCGTAGCACTATGCGCCTGTTCATGATCGCGATGTGTTTGGCTTGTCCTATGCCAGTTATTCCTCCAATCGCCGCCTGAATTATCGAAACTGGAACTCCAAGTTGCGTGAAAAGATGAACCGTTAGAGCTCCGCCAAGCTGGGCTGCAAGTGCGGCCGCCCCGGTCAGGGCCAAAATTCTTTCGCTAACCGTTCTTGTTACTCCATAACCGAATAGGTAGATGCCCGCCACGGTAGCTATTGATAGGCATGCTGAGAACAGAAGCGGGCTGCCTATTGCAAATTGCGAGATGCCTTCGACTAGCCCCACTCCGTTTGCTCCGAGGGCGTATCCGGTGTAGAAGGATCCGCCCAGTGTGATTGCACCGTACATTCTTGCCCGCTGGAATACGCTTCGAATTCCTCTGCTTGTGTAGTTAATGACATGATAGATCACAACTGAGAGAATAGCGGCAACTAGAGGCGTCGCCACCCACGAGGCTGCAACCAAAATAACAAATCTCCAGTTTACACCCATTTCCAAGAAAAGTCCTATGGGGAGAGCTGCTCCAATCATGGCTTGTGTCAGAGACAAGGGCAAATTCAGAATTGTGGCCACCAACATTACGACAAGAGTTGCCAGCAGGAGTATGCCTGTGGCTTTACCGTTTTGGCTGGCGAGTACGCCCCCATAGATAGCATTCGAAAGCTTCCCTCCCTCAATCACTGCTCCAAACATGACTCCGAGTCCCCCAACCGTTGCCAGAGTCAAATATTTCATGGATATTACGCCAGCACTCGTCCCAACGCAGGCAGACGCATTGTTGGCTCCCAGAATGACACATACCAAGAGCGCAAACAATAGAGAAAAAAGAATCAGTAGTTGCACATCACTCCGCCTTTGCGACAATGGCCAACAAAGTTTCCGACGAGTCCTCGGCGGCATCAGCTATGAGATCCAGAGATGAAATGAATTCCTTGATTTGCAGAAGAGTCAGCAAATCAACATCGGATTTTTGAGAGTAAAGACGTTTTATCAGTTTGGCCTTTATGCCGTCCGCGAGCTTCTCATGCTTCCTTACTTCCAATATTCCCTCAATAACAGGATCTGATCCCTGACTTAGACTTTCAATTGCCGCTCTGAGGGCCTTAGCGGAGCAGGTTACTTCTTCGATCATGTCGTATAGTGAATCTGGGTCCTTGAGAAGCGAATGGAAAACAGACGTATGAAGGTTGATTTCAGTTGCGGCCGTTGAAGCATCCTTTGCTGCATCAGCCATGTCATCAATTTTTTCGAGCAACTCCAGAAAATGTTGACTCAAGCCAGAAAAGAATGCTCCCCTGCAGATCTTCAAACTAGCCTTCTCTTTGGCCTCGTCCGCGAAAGACTCGAATGTTGCTACCATTGCCGCCTCATTTAACGCTAGCTCCCAATCTTCCTCTGTGATATAGGCAACCAGTCGTTTCAAGCTATCCATCTGCTTGAAAACATAGCTGAGTAGCTCGTCATAAAAGCCAAGAATTTGTCTGTCTCCCCTGCCAACGAATTGGATGCCTCTCCAAATAGACAATTCATGCACCGCTGCAATGAGATTCTTAATGAAAAGAAGAACGAGTGGTGCCTCTTATTAGGTACGCTTATTTTCTTTATCGAGACCACTCGTCCAAGCTGGGTGGGAACCACATAAAGCATTTCCCAAACGGGTCGTTTGACCAATCCTGTCAGTCTAAATCACGTCCCCGCTCTAAACGATCTCAGATACTGTTCCCGCTCGGTCGTTAACGCGTCGACTCGAAGACCCATGGTTTCCATCTTTGTTCTCGCAACCTCGTGATCTTGTTTCCATCACGAAGTAAGCCTGACTGAACTCAGGACTACGTCAAAATCTTCATTGTAGCTCAATATCTTTTTGATGTCGTTTCTTAGGGCAGTGGCCGCATGGATCGCATTTCTCGGCCTGAGGGCATGCTTTTCCACTAGAGCTTGAGCGAGAGATGCGATTCCTCTCGCTTGCTCCTTTTGGACGCTGTAAGGAAAGACCCCCTAGGGATTCCGCCACGGAAGAAGCGGCGAGGCCGCATCTTGTTACAATGTCGATTGCTTTAGATGTACCTTTTGCATGTCATGGTCACATATCTTTCTACCGTTCATTCTCATCCACGCCTCTAAAATAGCTGGTGAACCCAATTAGGGGATGGATTGGGTTAGCCCGTATGAGCCATCGTGAAGTTGACCTACTCACCGGTAGAGCCTTCAGAATGCTTAAGTCAGCGCGGAACGCTCTGGTTACTGGAGATTATGATATCGCGGCTTTCATGGCTGATCAGGCTGTCCAACTATACTTGAAGTCCGTGGTCTTCAAGTCAACTGGTGAGATACCTCGTGTCCACGCGATAAGACAATTGTTGGGTATTCTCGGGACGGCGCTTAGCAGGTCGGAGGAGGTTGAACAGTTCGTTAGGAAGAATAGAAGTCTCCTCATTAGGCTTGAAGAGGCATATATAACCTCACGATATGTCCCCAGAGAATATGAGAGAGAAGAAGTTGAGGAGTTAGTCAACTTCGCTGAAGAGGCTGTGAAGTTTGCTGAACATCTTGAAGGCAAAGCTTGAGCTCAGGAGGTTGGCTGAGGATTGGCGCCTTTGGGCTGCGAGAATTGCCAAAGCAGCGAAGCAGATCTTAGGTCCATGTGAAGCATACGTTTTCGGCAGCGTCGTTGAGAAGCATGCTACCGGAGCCAGCGATGTCGACATACTAGTGATATGTGACAGATTGCCGAGAGATGGGAAGAGTCGAGGGAACCTTAAGGCGAAGATCGAGGAGGAAGCCGACCTACCCTTATGGCATCCATTCGAAATACACTTAGCTGACAGATCAGAAGCCTCATGGTACTTCCGCCATATCAAACGAATTGTTAGAATTGAGTAAGGATCCATGATGAACATATTCCTACGATCTGTGATGCACAGGGCAGCTAAAGGCTAATAGTTCCGCTACTGCCATGTTCGAAAGCTAGTTCGGACCTCAGCATAACATTGAGATACGCTCTTGTAATGAGGCCTACGAAGCTCCGAAAGATGTTGTTGAAGGATAGGATTCCGTTAGAGGGAATGGTCAAGGAATCTTCGCTTCGATAGATCTCGATCCGTTCCCGATAGTCCTATGGAGTCGAGTTTGAAATGTATCAGTGCCTCCCTTTATCTTCACAACCTGAATAGCTCACGGCCAGTTTCCTCTTTGAAGTGTACGAAAAAGACCTCAGTCAAAATGGAAACAGATCATTTGACGATTGTTGATAGTCTGAATCACGTCCCTGCTGTAAATGATCTTAGGTACTGTTCCTGCTCAATTGTCAAAGTGTCTATTTGAAGACCCATCGTTTCCAGCTTTGTTCTCGCAACTTCCTGATCTTGCTCCTTCGAAACATTGTAGACGCCTGCCTTCATTGTTCTTCCATCCTTGGCCAAACGAAGAAGCGACAGGAACTGGTTTGCGAAGCTCATGTCCATTATCTCCGATGGATGTCCTTCTGCCGCTGCTAGGTTTACGAGGCGACCTTCAGCTAGGAGGTAGAGCCTCTTACCGTTGGGGAGCATGTACTCGACATTGTTGGGCCTGACCTCTCGCTTCTTAACGGCCATTCGCTCTAAGTCTTCAACTGACACTTCGACGTTGAAGTGCCCTGTATTGCAGAGGATAGCTCCGTCATTCATTACCTCCATATGCTCCCTAGTAATGACGTTCTTGCATCCCGTAGCAGTGATGAATATGTCTCCTATCTTGGCAGCTTCCATCATCGTCATGACCTCGAAGCCCGCCATCGCAGCCTTGAGGGCCTTCAGCGGGTCAACTTCGCATATTATGGTGTGGGCACCCAGTCCTGAGGCCCTCATCGCTACTCCTCGTCCGCAGTGCCCGTAGCCAGCAATTACGAAGTTCTTTCCTGCGATCAGAACGTTCGTTGCTCTCAGGATGCCGTCAATGGACGATTGCCCTGTCCCCAAAACATTGTCGAAGTCCCACTTTGTTTCAGCATCGTTGACCGCGATGATTGGGTATCTAAGCTCACCGGCTGCGTGCATCGCTCTAAGACGGTGAACCCCGGTTGTGGTCTCCTCGGTACCTCCGACCACTTCTCCAAGGTGACTGGATTTTTTCTCGTGGAGCCTCACGGTCAAGTCGGCTCCGTCGTCGAGAGTCAGTTGAGGCTTGAACTCGATCGTCTGATCAATACACCAGTAGTACTCTTCGGCGCTCAGGCCGCGCCAGCCATAGACGTTCACGCCTTCCTTGGCCAAGGCAGCAGCGACATCGTCTTGAGTCGAAAGAGGATTGCATCCGCACCATGCCGTCTCTGCCCCGGCCGCCCTCAACGCCTCAACAAGCACTGCGGTCTCCTTCGTAATGTGGAGGCACCCAGAGATGCGGAAACTTCTCAGGGGTTTCTCGCTGGAATATCGATCTCGTAGCTTGGCTAGAACCGGCATGCGTGTAGCTGCCCACTCGATCTTCAATCTGCCGACATCTGCAAGACCCAAATCCCGAACCTTAAATGGCATAACCTCACGACTCACGGGGAACCAGATCAATCTTATGGGATTAGAGGGGGGTTCCTTCTAAATGAAACTATTCCAGTGAGAGGGCATCTTCCTTTTCGCGGCGACTGAGTCGTCAGGTCGGTTTCGAGAGCTTCCATTTCTCGATGACCCTTCCATCTTCCAGAAAGGTCGGGTCGCCGATCATCTCTGCTTTCATCCCGAATCTTAACTTCAGTCCAGCGAAGAGGAGGCTTGTTGAAATGTGGGCGGGAGCTCCACCCTCATTTATGAGTTTGACCGCTCCCGGACCGATGGCTGGTTGAAGCATCTCGTACTCGATTTCGTCGGTTGCTACTTGGCGAATCTCGAGCCGCCTGACATAGCCAGCTCTCTCAAGGTACCTTGCCAGTTTTCTAAGTAATTCTATTGGATTAGCTGCCTGAAGATCTATTTCCTTGCTCAGCTCCCCGAAGAGAATTTCTCCAGACTTCCATACCAACCTCCAAGAATTATCTACACCGAAAAGTTCGAAAGCCGCACGGTAGATACTGTAGATCTCGAGATCGAAGAAATGCTCGTCTACTTGTCTTTCCAACCTAATCGTCTCCAGTACCGGATTCATTTCGGATGTTATCAGACTTTTGGGGAGGGCACATGACGGTTGAATATGAAAGAATTCGTTCAACGCTACGGGGAACCATATTCCAAGCTTCTGGGCATAGATTTGGAAAGTGGCAGATCAAGTGAGATCTTCAAGTGGTTCCTAGCATCGATGCTCTACGGCAAACCGATTAGAGAATCTTCCGCGACGAAGACCTACAAGCGTTTCGAGAAGCGAAGAATTCTCTCTCCGAACAAGATCCTCAAGACAGGATGGGACGGACTTGTGTCGATTCTAGATGAAGGAGGGTACACGCGATACGACTTCAGCACAGCAACGAAGCTACTGGATGTCGCACAAGCCCTGACGAAACTATACGACGGAGACTTGAATAGGCTTCACGACGTAGCGGCTAACAACAGAGACTTGGAAGCCAGAATAATGGCGCTTGGGAAGGGTGTAGGCCCGACGACCACATCAATCTTCCTCAGAGATATGCGAGTGATCTGGCCGAAGGCAGATCCTAAACCCACTCCGCTGGTCAGACAGGCCCAGAAGAGTTTGGGAATAGAAGACCTGAAATCCTACGCCAAGCGGAGAAGACTAGACCCTGTGCGGTTGGAGACGGCGCTATTAAGGCTGGCGAAGGATTTCCTCAGGCAAGGTCTCCCCTTGCCAGTTAAGACGTGAGAGAGATCCATGCCTGATTTTGCTTCCGCCTCACTGTGAAGGAGCGTCCCATTAGATATCGTCGAGCGGGAAGATTGGCCTTCTCACATGTTTGTAGGGAAACTGCTTCAGGTTTGGGCTAGCTACGCCTGGTGCATCAACCTCAATTATCTCCTTGGCGAACGGCTCGTACGCTGCTCTAAAGTGCCCTCTAGACTTTAAGACCAGTATCTTCTTCCCTGTTGGTTCGATGCCATGCCTTCTGAATACTTCAGGATCGTTAGGTGCCATCTTTCTCTCCGCCAAGATGAGGTCGGTACCATCCACCTCTAGGACTACGCTTCGACCGATCTCGCCTCTCGAACCGGTTCCCATGGGACCCTTGTGCACGAATATTCCGTCAGTGATAGTCTTGACACGGCCAGTTACCTCAATGGGTGGTCCATGAAAGTTATCGGTCTTTCCGCCAACCATAATCGTGACTGTTGCGCCTACGCCTGCTTCTATCGCTTTGGCCACAGCCTCAGGATCTTTGATCAATGCAAATCCCACGTTTTTCGCCCCCATTTCGAGCAGGGTTTTGAGTACTACCGTTCCGTCGCCTGAGCCGCCGCCACCGGGATTATCCGCAACATCAGCTAGGATCACTGGTCCCTCTCTTGCCTCGATGGCTCTTCTGACAGCCTCGGGGACAGGGGTGAGCGGTTTCAGAAACTCTTTCCGAAGGTTCCAAGCAAAATCCGAGAGTTCCTGTGTATATCTCTCAGCTAGGTCCCGATCATTATTAGTTATGACTGCTACGCTAAACCCTGACTCCTCTGTATCTACGAATGGGAAGCCTCCAGCCACATTGACATTGATGACAGCTGGATTCCGCTCCATAGCATACGCCCTTTCAAAGATCTTCACCATGGGACCCTCAGTCGTCCTCATGTTGATTGTGGGCGGCATCATCGGTGGTTTCCGTAACGCCATTACGGGCTTGATCTTTCCCTTGGCCATGGCGACAGCGGCGTTACAGGCCTCTACCGCTCGTTCGTAAGAATCAACGTGAGGGTTCGTGTTGAAGCCGAAGATCAAGTCACAGGATTCGACCAACAAGTTTGTGACAGTTGCATGAAGATCAAGTGTACAGGCGATTGGAACCCGTGGTCCTACGACTTGTCGCACAGCTCGTAGAAAGTCTCCCTCCGCGTTCCCAACTCCTTCCGCGACCATGGATCCGTGGAGCACTGCAACGATGCCGTCAACCTTTCCAGCTCTCTTGATGTCGTCCAAGATCCTCTCTTTTAGAAAGCGATATGTGTCCGAGGTCACGATTCCGGACGGCATTGCACTCGCGGCAACGGTTGGTATCAGCTCAACATCGTTCGCTGCTGCCGCGTCCATAACGCCCCCGATAGACGTTTTAGTGCCTCTGAAGGCGTTGAACATCTCCTCACCATAGAAAAGCGAACGCTCTTGAAAGTGGCGAAGCTCCGTTTTGACCGAGCTGAACATATTCGTCTCGTGGCTCAACATTCCGACGATGAATCTCATCCCAACAAGCTCCGTGCATCTCACATGAGTATTCTACAATTCGACTTGAATCGCTCTCTCCAGAACTTTCATCCAGTCGGATGTGCTACGCGGATGTGCCCCGTTGGGTGTACGGACCATCCGAACCTTGAATCGTATTGTTTTTCCCTCGTCTTCATAGATGGGGGCCGGCACGTTCGGAAACCCCGCATATTTCTCGAGCAGACGATGAAGCTTGCTGACTGCTTCTTCCGGCATCGGCTCGAATGGAACTTAGCCTGCTTCCGGCTGAGGCTCCGCTTCAACAACCATCCAGTAGTGAGGCCCAGGAGTTGCTGCATCCCAGTACATTCTGAAAGCATAGTCCCGACCGTCAATCCTCTTGACGAACATGGTTCTGACCTGCATAATTCACTGCGGAACCAAGATATAGCATCTAGGAGTTGACGAGTAGGCTACCGACCTAATCTCGATCGACTATTGCTTATGACGAATTTCCTTGGCTACCTTCTCCGCCACGCTCAAGGCGTATTCTATGTCTTCCCTCTCAATACCTCTGTGAGTGACCATCCTGACACGCCCCCACTCTTGCGCGCCGGCTTTTATTCCGTGTTTGTTAAGCTCGGCAACCCAGCCCTTTCCTTCCACTCCGAGTCCGCTTACGTCGTAAAGAACGATGTTTGTCTGAACCCGCGACGGGTCTATGGCTATTCCCGCAATCTTCGATAGCCCCGTGGCCAATAACCGCGCGTTGGCATGATCGTCCTTGAGACGTTCAACCATCTTCTCGATTGCAACTATTCCTGGAGCGGCTATTACTCCGGCTTGCCTCATGCCTCCGCCGAGCATCTTCCGCGTTCTCCTCGCACGGTCGATAAACTCCCGCTCCCCCACCACCAATGATCCTATCGGCGCGCTCAAGCCCTTGGAGAGACAAAACATCAACGTGTCTACATGCCGTGTGAACTCACATACGTCAAGACCCAACGCCACAGCAGCATTGAATATCCTTGCGCCATCCAAATGAACCCTTAAGCCTCGGGCCTTAGCAAGATCAAAGACCGCTTTGATCTGAGACGGTGACCATATCGTTCCACCAGCACGGTTATGCGTGTTCTCAATACAGATCAGGCTCGTAGGAGGGAAGTGAATGTTGGGAGGCCTCAGGACTTCTTCGATATCCTCCGGGGTCATCACTCCCATACGTCCCTTCACGAGGCGCGGTATCAGCCCACCAAGCGCCGAGAAGGCGCCGACCTCATAGTAGTACATGTGAGCCTCGGCCTCCAAGATCACCTCATCCCCTCGCTTCGTTTGACTCATCACGCTGACAAGGTTCGCCTGCGTTCCACTGGTTGTCAGCAAGGCGGCGTCCTTGCCCATCTTCTTGGCAGCAAGCTCCTCCAGACGGTTAACCGTAGGATCCTCTCCATAGACATCGTCACCTAGCTCAGCTGTTCTGATTGCCTCTATCATTTCCTCAGTAGGAAGCGTAACCGTGTCACTTCTCAAATCGACTACTCGCATCTCAACTCGCCACAGCTCACTACGAATCATCAAACAGATATATGGTCTCTTCGCGGATTGTCAAACTCGCCCTACATCTTCAGACATAGTAATAAATCGTAGCCAGCGGCTACTGTATCGAGCAGTTTTCAGAACAGGGTTGAAACGAGATATGGATGAAGCAATCCTCCAGCTGCATAAACGTGCTACTGTCGTAGATGCGCATATCGATACGCTACTCGACATAATGGTTCCACCCGCTAGACCCATGAAATTCCCAACACCACGAAACTTCGGCGAGCGATCGGAGAAAGGACATGTTGACTTGCCGCGCCTCCTGGAAAGCGGCGTCGATCTGCAGGTCTTCGCTGCATATATCCAGCCTGAACATAAGATTGAGAGAGCACTCCACCGGATCATGCAACTGGCCGACAGATTCTATCAAGAGCTTGACGCTCACAAAGACAAGATGATGCTATTCATGAAGGTCAGCGATGTCCACGAGGCCGAGAGCAGAAACAAGATAGCCGCTATGCTCTCGATCGAGGGAGGAGAAGCCGTCGAGGCGGATCTCGGCATCCTCAGAATGTTATACAGGCTAGGTGTCAGGGCTATGACACTGACTTGGAACGAAAGAAACCAGATCGCGGATGGAGCAGCGGAGGGGCGGACTAGAGGCGGCCTAACCAACTTCGGTGTTGAACTTGTAGGCGAGATGAACAAGATCGGAATGGTCGTGGATGTTTCGCATTTAAGCGACGCCGGATTCTTTGACGTAATACAAACGACGAAGAGCCCAATAATCGCCTCTCATTCAAATTGCCGCACCTTATGCAACCACCAACGAAACCTCACGGACGAGATGATCAAGCTTCTCGCTGATAACGGTGGCGTCATGGGAATGAACTTCGCGCCGGCGTTCGTTGACGAGAAGAAGGAGAACGCGACCTTGGAAAGAGTCCTTGACCATGTGGACCATGTAGTGAAGATTGTGGGAGCCGACTATGTGGGCCTTGGCTCAGACTTTGACGGCATTGAGACTACTCCTAAAGGATTGGAGGATGTGACTAGGATGCCTTACTTCACAGAGGGGCTCGTGAAGAGAGGTTACAAGGAGGACGATATTCTGAAGATAGTCGGAGGCAACTTCCTGCGAGTCTTCAAGAAGGTCATAGGCTGACAAGTTAGGGCAGGAAGTTGACTGGCGAATCTTAGACAAAGAAACGAATATCTGACAAACTGCTAGCAGCCTCGTAGAGAAATCTCCATATAGAAGCGAAAACTGTTTCATATCGGTGAGTCGATTGAAGAGGCTGTCAGTGATCGTCTGTTTCCTTGCGTTGGGTATGGTTTTGGCGAACACGGCGTCGGCGTACGCGGCGCCTGATCAGAGGCGGTTTTCGCTGGCATATTTCGATGTTGATGTTGCCTATCCTATCAGCGGTAAGCCTGGAGAAACAATCACAATCTCTATAACTGCAACTGCAAAGAAGGATTGCGAAGTCCAAGATCTATTCGTTGAATTTTTTGCGTACTCTGCCTCTGGAGATCCTAGATCGATTGGAAGCACATCGATTATGAAGCAGGTCAGCGTAGTTTCGGGAAACTCCTTTCAAAAAAGCGCCGCATTTACAATCCCGACCGATGTGCCGAGAAGCTTCTTGATGGCTGTGGCGTCGGAAACTATCAGAACTTACAGTTACGCCTACTCTTACTACTATGTGTATCCGTACTGGTGGTGGTACAATGCCTCACGCTACTGGTGGTGGTGGTACCCAGTCTACTACAGCTGGAGAACCTACATGGACACTGTAGACAAAGAGACCGGTCCACTCACATACGTCTTGGCGACAACTCCAGAGTACACCCAACTTAAGGCAGACTATGACAAGTTGACCTCTGACTACAACAAGCTTTCTTCAGACTACTCTACGCTGAGTACGCGGTACACTAGACTGGACGAGGAGCATAAGAGGTTGCTAGCAGAGAATGAGAACCTTGCTCAAGCGCTTGCTCTCACAAGAGTCGCTCTATACTCTCTTGTCGTGGCTGTCATCGTCGTTGCCGCATTGCTATATCTACAGAAGAAGGGAAGAATAGTGGTAAGCTTCCAACGACCAGCAAGGAAGTAGCCAATACTCCTCTTTTCTGCCTGCTTGTTGGCAAGTGTGCTGTCGATCCGCATCAGCCGCATACGCCGTCTCTGCGGAAAGCAGGGGAGGCTCCAATGAAAGGATTTGATGGAATCCAGATCCTGTTCACATGTTCCTGTCAACTGTCCTCATAAGAAGTAACGAAACGGTTTTCCCAACATCGTTGTCTGCGCCTGAGAAGATTCCTCCAAGGGCATCCTGAAGCTCCGGCAGCGCCGAAAGTTGATTTCACCCAAGAAGGTTCCATCAACACTCGAGGTGATTCAGATGGAGGAACCCTTGAGGAACGACAAGCGAATAGGTAGACCACCAACGTACACTTCGCCTAGGCCAAGATACCAAAGCCGAAGCTTAAGTCTGCCAAAAGCGCACTGGGACTTCCTAGAGGCTCTGCGTGATCGTAGACAGGATCCCACGGTGAGCGACACCGTCAGAAGCATCATAAACATGGTCAGGGAGCAAATCGAACCCTCAGACCAATCTTCGATCAAGAATCAAACTGTTCCAGTCAGCAGACTCCAACGGTCATCAGCATTGATGTGAGTCCTAAGTCCAGCCGGAGCCAAGGCTCTTGTCGCTCATCCAACCTTCACTTTTGATAGCGCCCTTCCGTCGAAGAAACGACTGGAATTAGGCATAACTGACTCTCTGCTCTTTAGAACGAGAAGAACTGTCTAGCGTTTTCCGTCGTCATGTCACACACCCTTAATCCTCGCACGCTCGATAACTTCGTCCCTATCTGAGTTGAACGACGACCATTCCAAATGGGCGTGAGTGTTAATGAGCATTAGTCTTGGCATGCCCTCCCCATCCGAACTCATTCATGATGGAACGAGTGCCTTAAAGGACTGTATCAAACCCTGAAAGAAGTCCGAGCGTATATCCGTGATGTCAGATGCGACATAGAACATTGGGTAGAACAAAACTGAAGGTTTCAGAGGTGGGCTTTGGGGGCATTCCCATACAGACTGTGAGTAAACGCCAAGCTGTGGCCGTCGTCCGACGAGCCCTAGATCTTGGAATCAGCTTTCTGGATACGGCTCGAGCGTACACAACGAGTGAAGAGAGGATCGGGGAGGCCGTCAAAGGACAACGGAGCAAATGTGTGATCGCAACTAAGACGGTTGCACGAACTGCTCAGGAGGTGGAGAAAGACCTTCACACAAGCCTCTCCCTACTTGGAACTTCAAGCGTTGATCTGTACCAACTCCACAACGCAAACAGCGACGAAGCCCTCAAGGACGCTATGAAGCGGGGAGGAGCCCTAGACGCCTTCAAGAAAGCTCAGCGAGAAGGAAAAATTGACTTCATCGGAATAACGAGCCACCGGCCAAGCGTTCTCATCCAAGCAATAAACAGTGGTGAATTTGACACCGTAATGGTTCCATTGAACTACGTAGAGCGGACGCCACTTCAAGAATTGGTCCCGTTGGCGAATAGGCTGCACATAGGAACGATCATAATGAAGCCGCTCGGGGGCGGCGCCTTCACAAATGCCGTGGAGGCGCTGAGGTTCGTGCTCAAGCAACCGATCTCAACAGTCGTGCCAGGAGTATGCTCAATCGAGGAAGTTGAACAGAATGCGTCGGTTGGAAGTATGCCACTGATACTGGGTAGAGATGCGAAAGCGCGCCTAGAAGAACAGGCAAAGGTCCTAGGGCGGCTGTTCTGCAGGGCCTGCGAGTACTGTCAGCCGTGTCCTGAGGGTGTCCCCATATCATCTCTTCTACGAGTCGACACGTTCATCAAACGGATGGGTTGGGAGAACTGGTATACGAGAAACCAACATGCTGTGGAAAAATATGAAAACTGTCAACAGTGTCGACAATGTGAATTGAGATGTCCCTACCAGCTTCCAATATTGGAGCTCATGGCGGCGAAGGTGAAGTGGCTTCGCGAGCAATACGGACATAGAATGATTGAAGCATAGACTTAGGAGGCTGGCGAAACGCAAACTAAACCATCGACTCGGAAATTAGGGAGGTGGTGGACAGGCCCAGCGATTGTATATCTGGGGTCCTTAGCCTCCTTGATCCTCAACCAAGCTGCCGATCAGATTGCGGGAACATTCGTTTCATACGTTGCACTCCAGATTCTAGTCTTCGCTTTACCACTCTCAATCATTTTTTTCTACGTCAGAGTTGTCGAGAACGTGAGTTTTTGGTCATCTATAGGATTCATGAAGACCTCTTGGCTGAAGATCATAGCCCTCACGCTCATCCTGAACTTCTTGTCGTTTCTTGTTAGCATGTCCTTGTTCTCGGTAGGGGAATATCTGGCACCGAAACTGCCGGAAGGAGCGCGATATGATCCTGGAGCTGTGCAGACGGCATTTCAGGGTCTCCCAAGGGTGGTATACTGGTACATGGTCTTCACGTCGGTCGTTTACGCTGGTTTCGGAGAAGAGTTAACTTTCAGAGGACATATTTTGACGCGACTACTCAGAAAGGGCCGGTTGTTTGCCGTTATAATGAGTGCACTCATGTGGAGCTCATTACATCTTTGGTATCTACCCACGCTAGGATCCAGCGGCATATGGCAGCATTTGGATGTGTTTCTTACGGGTGTGCTATTCGGCGCAATCTATGTAAAGATGAGGTGCATTCTACCATTCATCGCGGTTCACGCGTTCACGGACATGTTGCTTCCGCTGTCCTTCCTGTATCCAGGGGGCATTGTAGACATCGCTGCCTTTACTGTTCTAGTACTTGGCCTGCTCACAACCGCTGGATTCAGTATCTATTGGGTTTACCACAAATTCGTTCGAACCGCGCCCTACTCTGGACATTCCTCTATGATTCTTACTCCGGAGGAGGTTCCGATCCGAGACGCGCCTGCTTCAATCATCATGATCGCGTCAGAGTACGACCTTATGCCACCCGCCGCCTTAACGCCCACAGAGTCGCCCACAGTTTTTCGCATAAGTCGAATGTCTTCAACTTTCGCGCCCTCGGCGAAGCCGGTGGAAGACTTTACAAAGTCAACTCCGACCTCTTTCGCCAGGAGACATATGTTGACTTTCTCTTCGTCTGTTAGAAAACAGGCCTCGATAATAACCTTAAGAAGCATGCCTTTTCCTTTCACAGCTGCGGCGACCGATTCTATATCTGCCCTAACATCATCGAGGCGGCCCGACTTCAGAGCCCCGATGTTTGCCACCATATCTATCTCGGAGGCCCCATTACCGATCGCCTCTTCTGCCTCAAACGTTTTCGCCTGACACGTGGTCGCCCCCAGAGGGAAGCCGACAACTGAACATACAGCCACTTCTGAATTACGCAAGAGCGTCGCAGCAAGCCGAACGTTCGCCGGGTTCACAACAGCAGCTTTGAACCCGTAGGTTTTTGCCTCCAGACAAAGGCGTGCTATGTCGTCATCTGTTGCGTTGGGCTTCAAGTTGGTATGATCTATCAGTCGAGCAAGGTCAGACTTTCTCAATCCTTCTCACCTAGTCATCGCCAGATCAGCTATATCCACGGTCAGATCAAACATCCTCGCCATGGAGAGAGCGACTGTACCTGCTCGCGACGCATCGGTAGGTAGATTCACGACTAAGGCCTCTAGCCTCAGTAACGGCCGCCGTTCCTCCTCATAGAGCCGCCTTACTTCGGAGGCTTGTGCAAGATCCCTACACAGCACGGCGTTGACGGCGTCGTGGTACATCGTGTAGATTAGACGTCCGACCTGTTGGACTGCCCTGCCGAATTGCTCTGGAAACTTCCGGCCTTGGAGCTCGATAGAGCAGTCCCCTATCCTGACCGCGCAGTCACCAAGCGTCTCCATAAGACTCGCTAAGAGCCTGTAGTCCATACAATCAATCGCTGAAAGGCCAAGTTTCTCCGACACCGATGGTTGAGCGATAGCAGTCCTGAGCAAGCGAACCAATAGAAAATAGAGCCGATCCACCTCATCGTCTCTCGCACTCACCGTGCGAGCAAGAGCAAGATCTCCGTTCACAACCGAACTCACAGCGTCCTCCTCCATACTCAAGGTGAAGAGATGCAGGCGCCTCAGAATCTTCGTCGGTGTGAGAAGCTTCGGCTCCAATAGACATTGGACCACAAGCCTCTTCGCATCTTCCTCAATTATCTCCATCCCTACGAGACGCTTGAGCGCTTCCTTGACCTGGTCTCGAACCCGCGAGTCGAGGACCTCATCAGATGCCACTTCGACAAGATCATAGCCAAGCAGATACTTCTCAATTATCTCACGACCAACGAAGCTTGATGGTTTGAACGTGGCTGACCTGATCGTTTTTTCACCTTCGAATAGACCGATAACAATCTTCCCATCGTCACGCTCAGTAAAGGAGACAAGGTTGCCCCGCCTCAACGAATTCCTCGCTATCCAAGACTTCGGCAAAGGGACAAAGAATGTTCCGTCCACAGTCTCCTGAAGTCTCCTGACGAGCATCCATGGCACCTACCGTTAGTCTTCAGAACAGCAAAATAAAAGCCCAACCTAAGACAGCAATTGCGCTCGCAATGAAAGATTCAAGAAAGACCACTGTCAATTCACATATCCAGAGGTTCGCGGGCCTCCAGAAATGAGGGAACCGCAGCCTCGCAGGCAGGAGTTGCAAACGTCAGAGAGAATTAGAGTGGTTCTGAAATCTGTCGTGGCCGCGGGCTACCAGCTAGACAAGGATTGCCTAGATCTACTCCGTCTTCTCGAGGGAAAACTTGACTTAGAGCAACTGACAATGGCGATTGTGGACGAGGCGAATAGAGCCAGGCTCTCGCCACCCGTAATTGACAAGCCTTTCCTCGAAAAGGTCGCCGTCAAGATCAGTCCGGAAAAAACTGTCAGTCCAGCACCTGTATTGCCCAATGGAGTCGCGACGATCGTCCCTTACGCCAAGGAGGTAGAGGCGCGAGTTGAGATTTTAGATGATCAAGACTTGGAGGCAGGGTCGAGGGCAACCGTGGAGGACTTCTGCCGCTATTTCCGAACGAGGTTCAAGAAACTTCGAGATATTTTCAATGAAAGGCTGGACGCCCGTGGCGCTGGCACAATAGGCGAGGCATTGGAAGCTAAACTCAACGAGAAAGTCAGATTCATCGCCATGATCACGGATAAGAGGGACCGAAAGACCCACATCTTTCTGAACGTAGAGGATGACGAAAACTCCGCTGTAGTAATAGTGCAGAAGAACAATGCTGAGGCTTTCGAGACGGCTCAAAGCGCACCTTTGGATCAAGTCATTTACATTGAAGCTATCCGAGGAAAGCGGGAAGTCTTCATCGGCGAAAGGCTATACCTTCCAGACATCCCTGAGCATCGACCCCATCGATCAGCCGAGCCTGTGCTTGCCGCGTTGCTATCGGACATCCATATTGGAAGCAAGACCTTCCTCCGCGAGGAATTCACTAGACTGATCCTCTGGCTGAATGGAAAGATAGGCACATCCGCCCAACGGGAAATTGCGAGTAGGATCAAGTATGTGGTGATTGCGGGTGACTTGGTTGATGGTGTTGGAGTCTACCCTGACCAAGATCGTGAGCTAGCGATCCCTGACGTTTACGCTCAGTACAAGGTTGCGGCCCAGTTTGTCGAACAAATACCGGACTACATCGAGGTAATATTCATCCCTGGAAATCACGACGCCACGAGACAGGCACTTCCGCAACCTGCTGTCGCAAAGGAGTTCGCCGAGCCAGTATACGAAGCGAGAAGCATCAACGCCTTAGGAAACCCTACACAACTCCGGTTGCACGGGGTGCACTTCCTACTATACCACGGCCGGTCGCTTGACGACGTGGTGGCAACGGTGCCCGGCATTACGTTCCAAACCTCTGACAAAGCCATGGAGCACCTCCTGAGGTGCCGCCATCTGGCACCCGAGTATGGAAAGAGAACTTCAATCGCCCCAGAACAGGATGACAGACTAGTTATATGTGATGTGCCCGATGTCTTTCACTCCGGCCACGTGCATGTCTTGAAGCACAAGGACTATCGAGGCACTGTGGTCGTGAATTCCGGGGCTTGGCAAAGCCAGACAGAATACCAACGGAAAATGGGCCTAGTCCCTACCCCTGGAATTCTGCCACTCCTGAATCTGCAAACCCTGCAGGTAAGCCAAGTTGACTTCACAAAGACGTAAGAAACGCATCTTGCAAGTGTTAGCTCTTGAAGACGGTCCCTTCTCGAAAACCGATAGGTACTGCCTTCTACTGGGCGTCGTAACCACCAACAACTCAATCGAACGCGTGCTGCACGACCGGATACGTGTCGACGGGATGGATGGAACGAAGAAAGTGATTTCGCTTGCTAGGCGTTGCAAAGGAGTGAGTTTGATTATGCTGCCCTCCGTTTCGTTTGGCGGATTCAACGTGATCGATCCGTATAGGCTTCACAGGCAGCTTGAGCTGCCTGTTATCATAGCCAATCCCGAAAGGCCAAGCCTACGAGCCGTCCGCGAAGCACTCCGGCAGCACTTCTCAGATTGGAAGAGAAGAATCGGTGTTTTCGACCTAATGGGTTCACCCGCTCTCCTCCAACTCGGACATGAAGGGGTACTTTACTTCTACTCGGTGGGGCTTTCGGCGACGAGAACGCGACCCATACTGCGCAGCCTAGTCAGTTTCGGGAAGAAGCCAGAGCCTTTGAGAATTGCGAGAATCATCGCACGTGCATTAGGCCCTACGTTGCCTATCAAGACAACGCGGCGAGTATGATGTTAGGCGCGAGACCAAGGCCTCACCGGAAAATATGTCCAAGAGTGTCTTAGGAGAAATGCCTAGCCGTATCTTCTTTGTCCTGCCATAGCGACCAAGGCTGACCACACGGGCGTTCAGAATCCCCATGATATCAAGTTCGTTAAGGAGCCCACTCACCCTCCTTTGGGTCAGGGGCTCTACGTTCGTTATTCCACACAGCTCGTGATACACGTTGTAGACGTCGCCAGTGATCGCTCCCCCTTGTATCCGATCATTAATGAGAAATGTTGCAGCGAGAACTATCTTCGAATGAAGTGGTAGCGACCTCAAGACCTCAGCAACCCTATCCTCCTCGATCTTTCGTTGCGCCAACTTCACCAAGTTCTCATCTACAACGTTCGCACCCTCTCTCTCAGCAAGCTCGGCCGCAACCCGGAGAAGATCGAGCGCCCTTCGAGCGTCTCCATGCTCTCCTGCTGCGAGAGCAGCACATAAACGAAGAGACGACTCCGGCAGCGTGTTCTCAATGAAGGCCAGTCTCGCTCGGGCAAGCAATATGTCGTAGAGCTCATCCGCCAAGTAAGGGCGGAATATTAGCTCCTCCTCACCGAGAGAACTCAGAACTCTTGGGTCCAGGAAATCCTTGAAGTGTAGGTCGTTAGATACACCGACAATTCCGATCCAACTTCCTTTCAAAGATTCGTTTATCCTCGTGATCTCGTACAGGAGACTGTCATCGTTCTGACGTTTCACCAACGCATCAACCTCATCGAGGACCACGATAATACACTGTCTCGCCGACAAGAGTGCACTCCTGAACCGATCCAAGACCTCGCCAGACGCTAGGCCTGTGAACGGAACATTGACTGATACCGCATGACAGAGCTCGGCAAGAACCCGATAGTTGGTCCCCGCTAGTCGACAATTTACATAGGATACGCGGAGAGGTGCGCCAGTCTCAGCCGCCCTCCGTTCAAGGTGTGAAAGAACAAACTTGGCCACCGCTGTTTTCCCAGTGCCCGTCTTTCCATAGATAAACGTGTTCGAGATCTTGGAGCCGTTAAGCGCTGGGGCGACGATAGCTCCTAGCTTGTGTATATGCTCGTCTCGATGGGGTAG
>Ga0315310_10000530_pt1 | contig 24508 bp, 36 predicted proteins | sample TDP5_MG_FD_203630 | JGI IMG/M metagenome (GOLD analysis project Ga0315310, IMG submission 203630) | Freshwater sediment microbial communities from Lake Towuti, South Sulawesi, Indonesia - TDP5 | ecosystem: Environmental > Aquatic > Freshwater > Lake > Sediment | place: Indonesia: South Sulawesi...
CGGTGGAGGCGCAGATGCTGGTTTTGGAGCCGCGATTGTTAAGAAGCAAGACTGGGTTCCTGATGATAACACTGTAATGCATGAAATGGGTCACCTCTTCAGATTGCATCACTGCAGTGAACACTGCATCATGTCTACCGAAGGACAATATTGGCTTTTATACGATGAACCACTGTCGCCTATAGAAGAAGGGTATGTTACATTAGCATTTTTCCGTTGGGAGTATTACTGCTACTTGGCTTATGAGTTTTGTCCACCACACTGGGAATCTTTGAAAGGTGTCACTCGTTTAGCTTTGTGGTTAAATGGAACAAAGGAGATTGAAATGGACCCAGAATGGAATGAGGCACCAAAAGGTCAACTAATTGCAGTGAACTTGCTTGGCGGAGATTTTGACCCTGAATGGAAAGGCCCTCAGTGGTATCTCATACCCGTTCTTCTAGTCGTCATTGCACCGATAGTCATGATTCTCATTGCCAAAGTAATTCGCAGAAACAGAAAAAGGTCAACGAGTCCAAGTTAAACCATACACATAAGGAAAAAGGTGAAATCTGAGAAGAAATCCCCTTTTTTGGGGTGAATAATGCGAGGTGTGGCAGCCAGGTAGCCAGCGAGGCTCATAAGAACTATGATGAACGGTAAACTAAGGCTGCAGCCTGACGCTTGCCGTTCCTTAGTTCCTCTCAAACTGAGAAACCTTGTGGTCGCCCGTTCAAATCGGGCCCTCGCAACCAATGTGTTCGGCTCCCGAACAGCGAAATAATGAAACACGGCTCCATTTTACATAAAAATTATAAGCGGCTTCAGATTTAATGTTTTTTGGTGCCGAATTGGGAAAGACAATTAGACCGAGGCTAACTGAGTGGGAACTTGCAACACTCAGGCGCATGGTCGACAACGAATACCGTCAAGACCGCCGAAACCTGAGGTGGCAGATCCGAAAGGGTGAAGACTCGCCTGTTTATTCAATCGCGGAACAAAAGAAGCACGTGAAAAAACTTGGTCGCTTGTTAAAAAAACTCAACAGACTACTTGACGGAGAGTTCACTATCAACCCTCCTTTGGGGTGAGATTAAAATGGAAATCCTAATTGATGAAGTGCTCGAAGCCCTAGACGATGGGAATTGGCATGATGTCAACGAATTAAGCACCACTGAAAAGCTCCGAAAAGTATCCATGACTAAGCTTCTGACGACTCTGGACTTCCTAGCCGAATACTTCATTGAACGAAGTGAAGTTTGGAAAGGTGACCCAGAAAGACCTGTTATGGAAGTCAAACTTATACCATCTGTGCAGGCTTTTGTCCGTCGAGTTAAATGGGTTGAAAGGAGCGAGAAGCGAAGGTAACCCAGACAATTTTTTGGGGTGAAAATTTGGCAATCTATACAGACTCAAAAGGGCGTAGAGTGACACTCACAGAAGCGATGGCAACATCTAAACTATACATCGCATTAGTAACTCATAACTTCGTAGAAGACGTGAGGAATGGCGACACCAGGATCATTAGGGAGATAGAGACCGCTAAATCCTTCAATCTCGATTGCATATTGTTCTTGTTTGATAATTTGACAGAAGACGACAGAAAATTCGCTGAGAAACTCTTTCGTAATCACAGGGTCATCCAGAGATATGAGAACGTTTCCTATGAAACTGAGAAATTCCGTGAATGGTGTGCAAGGATATTGCCTGAACTAAAAGCAAAATTTGAGAAAATCTTGAGGAGGAAGAATAGTGGGTAAAACTAATGTCGAATATGCAGATGAGCAGATTACAGTGTATCCGGCTCCTTGTCCCTTCAAGTGTAAATACTGTTGGTCTCAGCAGCCGATATGGAAGTATAGAACCCAGTGGGCTGATCCAATCCAATATGCAAGGGCACTTGCAAACACGAGGAAGCCCCGAGTAGTTGTTGTTTCATTCACCACTGACCCATATCAGCCGAGAGAATTAGTTGAACAGTTGACACTCAAAACAATCGGCATTCTTTCAGGCAGCAAACATGAGATAATGATATTGACGAAGAGTGTTCTTGTCGAAAGGGATTTTCCAGCCTTTGTTCGCGCCACAAATGAGGGCGCACGGATATGGGTTGGAGCTACTTTAACATCAGTCATGCCACTTGAAGATGAACCTCTGGCGCCATCTAACCCATCTAGAATAAAAATGTTGCAAGAAGCACATCAAATAGGCTTACCAACATGGGCTAGTATTGAGCCGTGGATTCCGGACAAAACTTATCCGCGACAAATCATTGAGGCTACACACATGTTTGTGGATTGGTATGTGATTGGTAGGCTCGACTATGAAACCCGCTTTGGTTATCCAAAGATTCCGAAGGGTTACTATACAAAGGAGCTGAAATGGGTTCGAGCACTATTTGATGAACTTGGGTTCTCTCCGTCATGTAAACCAAGCGAAAGGGGTTACCACATCAAAAGACAACTCCAGGAGAATCCGTAGAATGCCAATGCCAAATGCTAGAGAGATAAGGGTTAAAATCAAGTGTTGTGCTTGCGGTGGTTCCCTTGAAAACAGCCGAATAAACGTTGTTTGTTTGATGAAGGAAGCTGAGTGGATGTATCCCGTCTGGGGCAACATCTTGCTCGGAGTATTGGGTTTTGCCAGCGCTATTATGTGTGATAAGTGTATTAAAGAGGGAAAACAAGCGAAGTTTGCTTTGGAATGGTCTCAAGACCTATCAGTTGTGAAATATCCGGTTGAGAAACTAAAAGATGTGCGTAAAGAAATCTTTGAGCCCTTAGACGAACTTGAACCAGGAAGACACAGAATTGGAGGATAAACTTTTTCTCTTTTTTGGGGTGCATGGAGGAAACATGGAATTCCACGTTTGGGACTTTAATCCACGTATCGAGGTGCGCTTCAACCAAGATTACATTAACAAGATCAGAAGCTTAACAGTGAAAAAGAAAATCCATGTGAAGGCTAAGCCCTATTTGGGTCATGGATGGAAAAAGCCGCATGGCCGAGAGTTCACCATGGAAAAGGAAGTTAAAGTAGTGTCCTTCTCGATTGGTCATCCAATGCATAAGATTGCTGAGAGATTGTATGCGCCAAGAGACTGGCACGGTCCAGATCGCCCCATAGTTGCACACAGACCCTTCATAACCATTAGAGAATTCCATACACTTCAAAAAGTCACTGGTTTTCCACTTGAAGAGATGGAAGCGAATGTCATAGAAGTGCGAAACTGGTGGGCTGGTCACCGAGAGATTCCTATGAAGTTTCCAGTAAAAGCGAACAAGGACTGGGCATGGCTGTTTGGTTTATGGTTCTCCAGCGGTGGTCTCTTAACTAGGAATAGAGTGGGCTCAACCCCAAGACACGGCTACCTAATCGAAGAAAGAACGGTTAGAATTAGAGCTGACATCAGAGTATTTGAAGAGAAAGTAAAGCCCTTATTATCTCGAATAGCCTACGAGCCTGAACTAACAAGTCCATGGTATATGAAACACGGTGGACACAAGATTGACCAGAATAAGCGAAGAGGTGTGGGTAATCTACCGCGAAAGATCTTCTATCTGGTTCGTCCAATCAGAGAAATCATGGAGAAATTCGGTCTTCCCACAGAATCTCGGAACCAGCGAAGCAAAAGGGGTTGCAGGATTCCATCTAGAAGGTTTAAGCTCATAATTCCTGACTGGATCCTGGAAAACAAAGAAAACATACATGGCTTTATCGAAGGCTACATCAACGGTAGCCAGATAGGCTCTTGGTTCCATAGACAGAAAGGAGAAACCCATCTTACCAAAGGTGTGGAAATAAGGTTATCTGGTGAAAACGAACAACAAGCCCTAGACTTCCTGGGGATTCTCGAGGAATACCTGAACTCACTAGCTATTACAGGCTCGTTCCACATACTCCCCAAATATACCTCGCCATTCTTCTGGTTCGGTTATCATATCTTCAAAAAATCTTCTTTGTCAAAGCTCTACGAAACATTCGACATTAAAAAACCAGACCTACGAGCCCGCCTCACACTAAACTATTTTATGAACGCCTTGCTATACGAAGCCTGTAAAGAACTAACATCTTCCGAGATACTAGTTCTAGGCGCACTAGTCGAGAAATCAATGACCACAGAAGACATCGTAGAAGCCTTCAGATTTAGGCCTGAAATAGTTACTGACGCCATTGACAAAATGCTAAGGCTTCACTTAGTAGCTAGGCAAGGGAACAAGTGGAAAATAAGACCAACAGGATACAGAAACTACTTGGTAAGAGTCCTCTGGGCGAAGGAACACGCACGTCGACGGAAGCTCTTAGCAGGCAGCCAAAAGTTCTTCAGCCGCTGCACTTCATGTGGTAATGTGATCGAATACAACTACCGAGGAGCTTGCAGTTGTGGCGGACACTATAAACCAGTAACTCGCTACGAAATTATGAAGAAAACCACCGGACGCGGATTTGTCAATAATATAGAAAAGATTTCAAACCTAACGATACCAATCATTAAGAAACAACATTTTTTTGGGGTGTAAAGAATGCTCGTCGGTAGAGTAACATCGGTTTCAGGATGGTCGGGTCAAGCAGAATACACAGAGAAGCTCTCAGCAGGAGAATTCATATACTACCAAGCAAATGGCAGAAAAGTAATCTGCCAAGTGACCAGCCTTTCAGTGCAGCCATACAAAGGTTTTCATGGAACCTTCAAAATCCTAGATTCAACCGCTAACCTACCCAAGATATGGACTAACCTATACCTTCTCCAAGAGAAAATCGAAGGACACATCAACATTGGAACAACAGGAAAAGGCGAACCTGTGAAACTCCGAGTGAACCCGTTCTTCCGCCACGTCCTAGTCGCTGGCAAAACAGGGACAGGAAAGACACACGTGCAAATCGTGTTACACGAAGAATTTCTTAAGTGTTGCGTTCCATCCATCATCCTCGACACACACGGTGAATTCCCACATCTTAATGAGTTCAGTCCCAACGCAATCGTTGTTGAAGATATGCGCTTTGCAGATCTGCTATCACACCTAGCATTCAAGAAAACTGTGGTCTTCAACCTACAAGGGTTATCCTATTCCTCTAAGACAAGAATATGCTACGAGGTCCTCTCACAACTCATGGATGCTAAAGAAAAAGACTACAAAGAAGCTGAAAATGATGTGAGGCTACTCAAGATACCACCAGTAATCGTGGACATCGACGAAACTGAGATCTACGCGCCTGAACATGGTATAAAAGCCATGAATAAAGACTGTAGCAACGTCCTAAAGGATGTGGCTGAGAGAGGCGGAAAATTCGGTATCGGACTAATAGTAAACGCCCAAAGAGCACCAGGTTTGCACTACGATGTCCGGTCCCAGTGCAACAGCGCCATGATATTCCAAATCACGGACAGCGGCAGTCGAACCGTGATCGGACAATTACCATACATCACCAACTATGACTTGAGGCGTATCAAGGATCTTCCGCTTGGACAATGCATCATCACGGGAGAAATGGTTTCACACCCACTACATGTTCTTGTCAGAGATATAGAAACCAAGAGAGCCAAAAACCTAGACTTTGAGAACATACTTGGACTAGAATCGATACCAAAGCAGACTGCCATCATCACGGAAGAGGAGAAAGGCCTCGAGGAAACTATGACACAGTCCAAAACCAGCCAAGGTGTGGATGTAACTTTTGAGCGGCTACGTTCTCTTTTCCCTGTTCGTATGGTTCCCGTCCACGGAGAATGCATTGTAATTCCTGAGAGATACTTCAAGCAAGACTGGCAAAACACATTAGAGATTCAAGGCTGTAAAATCGTGCACTGTCCAGATATGCCAGGCGGCTCAGTATATCTGGTCCGAAAGAATATAGGAAAAACAAAGGCGGAGATACAGTTTCCGAAAACGCACACCTTAATACGTGGTGATGCAACACAAGGAGAGAAAACAAAAAAATAACCTACCTTTTTTTGGGGTGAAGTTATTGGATAAATCAATAAAGCGCACTGAACAGGAAATAGACTCTGCGATACAGAAGGGGCAACAATTCGTAAAGGAACATCCGCGAAGCATGTTCGGAGACGACAACATTGGGCCTTTCAGAACATTCAAAAGACTATGTGAAATGGCTAAACAAGGATACTCAGTAGATTACCTTAGACGCTGGATAGAGAAAGAATTTGAGGATATAGAGGACGGGGAAGAACGGCTACATCTTGACAACGACGCTAACAACGTAGTAGATTGGCTATCAGGAGAAACAGATGAAGAACCATATTAATTTTCTTTTTGAGGTGATTTAGTGGAGCAAGAAATATTCCAGATTTCCTTAAAAACCTTCGAGGTCGGTGTCCTGTTAAACCTTCTTTGGTATAGTCCTCAAAGGCAACAACTGATGAGCGTCATCAACCAGCTTAGAGATATATCAGACCAAATCCGAAGAGAAGCAGGAGTCCAAATCGAAAAACTACCAGACGGTCAATTAAAGGTCACTGACGCCGCAGGAAACGTTATCATAAGACCACCATACGGCTGGGAAGAACCAGAAAAAACCCGATAAATTTTTTCTTTTTTGGGGTGTGTGTAGTTGACAAACCTCTTAACGGAATGGATGAAGACTAAGAACCTGAAAGATGCACAGGTTAGGGTTGGTAATGTAGTTTTCCATATTCCTTTCGACGGAAAAAACTATTTGTTGCATAAATGCAGGCGCTGCGGAAGATGCTGCAGGGGACAATTATACAATGCCTTAATGCTCACCTTCGGCGACATTCAGAGGCTAGCCAAACAAAGTAAGTGCAAGATGAAGCCAAGCCAATTTATCGAAAAACTGTGCATTTTCGGAACCATACACGAAGGACCAAATATCCAAATACCATTCTATCCTCACCCAGTAACCGTTGAATACACGGCCTGCTTCTTAAAACGCTACGCTGGAGAAACTGAAGAAACAATAACTCAGCCCCATCCATGCGGATTCATAACTGAAGAAAACCTGTGTAGCATATACGAGAACAGACCCGTAGCCTGCCAAAAATTTCCATACACAACCCTTCATAAAGACGGTCTTACGCATGCCTGCTACGTCGACGTGCCCTATAGTGACTGCGAAGGCTACATAGCAAGACCCCAGATAAACAAAAAGAAACTTTCCAAATTAGCGCCAATCCTTGAGAAAGCCGACCTTGAAATAAAAGAATCAATGGAGACTGGTATGATAATCATAACCAATACATCGAAGAATGGTCTGTGATAAGCATTCCTACCCTTTCGTCTTTTACGTTTAGGCGGATTATGAAATACATCCCAGAGACCAGTGCTGTGCATCTCCATGTCTAGGGCGCGAGCTGCTTCTGGGCTAAGTGAACAGTAACAGACTCCACAGGCAGGGCACTTGAAAGTTTGGCAAACCTCACAGAACTCAGCATGAGTGTCTGAGAAGGGGAATTGACAATACCAACAGTAGTCTTCTCCGCCACGACCCTTAAGAAGTTTGAATGCTAGGTTTAGGTTGCTTTGAAGCTTGTCTAGAACCGACATCTACTACTGCCCTCTTAATATTTAGATATTCTTGGTTAATGTCTTTTCCCATTTTTCGGCTGTGATGACGTAAGGATGGTGTCCAAGGCTCATCCTTGTCTACGTGGATGTGAATGCACACGCAACCTTCTTTAGGATGAACTATTACGTGGAACTGCTCCTTTCTATAAGAATTGGTTTCCCTAACACGCTTATATCCCAATGACAGCAACGAATTGTGGATGCGTTGAAAACTAGTCCGAACCGTCTTATTCATTCTTTAATACCAACTCTATCTACAAGGGTTAGTGTCTTATATTTAAAAATTATAGAAGAATATTCCACAAGCCTTATTAATAAATAGCCATCAATTAGACTTTTTAATAGAGGCTATCACATGGTAGCTGTCTCCAAAAAATACGTTAAACACGACGAACTGATGCCCACAATTGATGCTATGCTCAAAATCTACAGCCATATCCAAGTTAATTTTCCCTCAAACATAGAAGAACACTTCCTAGTTAAGGCGTGGAGAAGGAGGGAGAAGAAAGAGTAGTGGAGTATGGAAGTTGCTAATCGCATCTATAATCTCCACCTAAAAATAAAACCAACAGAAAGGAGAGATGAAAAATGAGCAAGAGGAAAACCTTTGCTTCCGCCGCTTTTCTAGTGATTCTAACGATTCTCGCCCTTTTAATCCCATTTTTTGTTAACGTCGATGCTTGTGGTCGCAGGCATCATCCACATAAACCGCGCCATCCACCACTCGGCAAAACAATAATCAAGCATTTCGTCTATCCAGATGGAACTCCAATAGGTGAATGCTTGGAAGTCGAACTATGGAACACCGGCTTAGAACCATTGATGGTAGGCCACACGGATAGTGAAGGCAAAGTTGTGTTCGTGGGCCTCCCAGATCAAACATACACTATAGCCTGGTATTGGCAAGGAAACTATATGGAAGAGGAATTCCAAATCGACTGCTCACAAATCATTTGGGAGTTCACCAACGTAGTCGATTACTGGACCGTATCTAAGACTTTCTACTACGACACCGTGCCGCCAGAGCCAATTGTGGGGCTACACGTCACAATGAATGGATTCGAAGGCTACACAGACGAAACCGGAACCGTTGTGTTCAGCAATGTCAAAGCAGGATCCTACACGATCGAGTGGCTTTGGGGTGGCGTAACAAAGACAGAGGCCGTAGAGATTGGCTTCCAGACACCAACACCTGTTGAGTTGACGAATTACTTGGAGCCGAAAAGTGGTGGAGGCAAATATCTATACTTGGCTGAAGAGTTGGGGTGACTTCCCCGCTCCAGCCATCAAGTGATAGAATTTGACTCATTCAAAACCGCAGATATTATATTTTTGTCCTAGTTGTGGTGCAACCAAAACGGCTACAAAAAAGCCTAAATGTTCAGCATGCAAAATTAAAATGTCTCCCAGACCAAAAATCAGAGGGGGATAAACATTTGGCTAAAATACCAACTGAACTCTACATCTGCATTCCAAGACGTTCAAGCCGAGGAGCTTTCCATACAAACATTTGGGCTAATCTAACTCGCAAAGACACCGGGCAAGGAATCGGTGGAAAGAAACTGCTTTCTTTCTTGGATGACGTAAACATTAGCGCACAATACACGGCGAAAGACACAGGTTATGCTGGACCGTTTGACATCAATCCAAAAACAGCAGGCTCTCACACGACTCAGGTTGTATTTGAGGGAGACACAGAATTTGAGGCATGTAAAAGTGACATAATTACGCTTAGAGTAGACCCCAACCTTTTGGGAACGCAGATAGTAATGCAAGCATCACCTCTTTCCGGGGTTATACCTCTGACAATTAAAGTAACAGGGATAGCCTATGAAATAGCGCCAGACGGATCAAAAAGAACCCCAGCGTATAGTTTGCGGTTATTTTTAATGGTCTTCGATGCAACCAGCACAAGAAGACTCCATGCAGTTGACACTACACTGAGTAATACAGATGGAAAATATGTTATAGAATACACTTTCGCAAAGCCTGGCACTTATGCTGTTTTCATCAATTTCTTAGGAGATGAAAAATATATTAGCGCTTGGAGCAATAATGGACAAACAAGCGTAATAACTGTCTCGGGAGGTGGGTTACCTTTGAGTATTGAAAAGAGCATCTCGGTGGAAGTAACAGTAACACTGCTATTCAAGTGGCTACTTAGTTCAACAGAACCGACGGCGCCAGAAGGCTACACAAGAGCGCCTGACATGGACCTAGACTTCGGAGTGTTGGGCAAATACTGGGCATTTGTAAAGAAGACTTAAACGATGTGTGGCTTGCGACACCTTAATCCAGTGCATGAATCTCTATGATCGATACTTTTCCTTCCCGCTGCAGCTTATAAAGCTCATATTGTTCTATTTCAGGAATCGTTCGCTCTTCAGTTCTACCAGTTGTCAAGTCAATGTATCTAACAAAAAATCTTTTTTCAGAAAATCCAGCTTTGACAACAGGCTTTATGACTTTTCTCTCCATAACCTCAACCTCGTAGAACAACCGCTGCCATAGTTGCATCCCATGACTTGTTGATATACCACTAAGTTTAATCGCTTGCCTCTCAGCTAACCTATCGGCAATCAAAGGAAAAGTCACGACTGGACTGTGGCGAACATCTTGAAGAAAATGACCATACTCATGCCCCAAAGCATACCTCAAAGCTAGCTTAGTTACCTCCTTATTAACACTCCAAAAACTAGCAACTAGATCTGGAATCAAAATTCTCTTCAAGTCTGGGTAATAGGCTGGGGGCCATCCGGGACCCCAAAACCATGTAGGTGTTTCCCAAACGAGAGATTTCGCCGTGTATTCAGCCAGTAATGAACCAATGTATTCATCAACTTCAGGAACTGCCAACTTCAGCTCACAAAACAAAAATAAATACTTATAAAGTAAATAACAGTTATGGGTTAGCCATGTTGGACTTTATTTCTCTGATTCTATTAGCCTTTCTTCTTGAAATGGTGGACAACGGACTCGGAGGCGGATTTGGCACCATACTGTCACCTCTACTGGTTATTCTAGGTTTTCACCCGAAGGTCGTGGTCCCTGCCATACTCGTAAGTGAGGCGATTAGTGGAATCTGGGGCGGTTCTTGGCACTGGCGGTTCAAAAACGTAAACTGGAGGGCTGTAGGGCTAACACTATGTGGAAGTCTCATCGCTGTGGCTTTAGCCACATACGTCATGGCGGAATACCTCTCTCCAACTACACTCAAATACGTCATAAGCATCTTCACGGTAGTTATGGGTATTTTCGTGATAATCCGGTCATATATAGTGAAGAAGCTGGATCATATGCAGAATCGTCATCATCCAATTTGGTTTTCCATAATGGGGTTTCTCATAGGCTATCAAAAAGGCACGTCAGGAGGTAATTATGGACCCTTCAGCGTCACAGGATACATGGTCTTAGGCTTATCCGCAGCTACAGCCATAGGCACTACAACGATCGCTGAAGGTATAGCATGTGCATTAGGAGTGGTGATGTATTCTCAGATTACAGGAATTGTCATCATGGTGGCTGCGCCTTTGGCAATTGGGGCCTTCATAGCAGACCCGATTTCAGCTTGGGGAAACAACCACCTTAAAAACAAATTAAAGCCTCCTTTCCATGGACGCCTAATAGGTGCAACAATGACTTTGATTGGGATAATAGCTCTGCTGAAAACCCTTGGTATGATTTAAACACTTTCATGTAAAAAAAGGGGAAGTGTTCGGGAGCCGAACACTTGGTGGAAATTAGAGGTCACTCAGCCATCTTGGCTTTCCAGTTTGTCCTCCATTTGTCCCAGTCGGTTCTGTGGCTTGCAACCCTCACCGCGGCGGCGTGATTAGCCTTCCTGGTTGCACCGAAAGGCATAGCCGCATAGTTAGTGATGCAGCGCTCCTTAGCCGCAGCCCACGAGGCTTTGATGTTGGCGTCTTTGGCTGTTGCCTTCGTGTGGCCCTTGGTCGCCATTTCATCTAAAGTGCGGACCATTTCCAAACACCTTTGGTTTGAATTCCCAATTTTCTAACTTATAAATTAAACCTTTATTTTGCACAAATAATATAGAGGGAGAGGGGCTTCAAACGTCAACTATTAATCAAGAGGTTTACAATGTCATTCTCACTGTTCTGTCTCACGATACCGACGGAACCATGAAGAAGCTATTAGAGACTATAGCGGAATGGGAGAAAACTCACCCGCCAAAGAACGAGTGGGATGGGTTTGCCTGGCACGATGTATTCGGAGATGCTCGGACTCTCAACACTCTGGTGACACGAAGAATCTTGAAGGTTGTGTTTAAGTCCAACAAGTTTTGTGCATATCGTGTTCTTGACTTCCCAAACTTGGAGAAGGCTCTAGCCGACTACGAAGGCACTTTTATACAGGAAGCCAAGGTTGAAGAACATATTCCACAAGACTTATTCAGTATAATTATTGGGCATGAAGACAAGAAAGACCTGATTTTCAGAAGTTTGAAGGCTGAAAAACCTGTTCATATGCTCCTGTGGGGATCGGTTGCGAGTGCCAAAACGCTAATGCTCGAGGAGCTATCTCGACTACCACAAAGTAGACTGATTCTAGGTTCAGCCTTGACCAGAGCTGGCATATTTGACGTTCTCTTTAATGAAAGACCTAGACATCTCATCATAGATGAATTAGAGAAAATTGACTCAATAGAAAATCTTAGTGCCTTACTCTCACTTATGGAGCGTGGGCTGGTGACAGAAACAAAGTATCGGCGCCATCGCACTATCCGCCTCAAAACATGGGTATTCGCTAGTGCCAACGAGATTCAACATCTTCCAAGGGAACTTCTCAGCCGGTTCTTGCTTCTACGCTTCAGAGATTACACACCTGAAGAATTCTATGAAGTAACTGTAAACGTGCTCAGTCAAAGAGAAGGGATAAAGGATAGCTTAGCCGTCTACATGGCTGAAAAAATCCTAAATGAACTCAACAGTCGAGACGTGAGGGACGCAATAAAAGTCGGTAGGTTGCTTAAAGAAAAAACTAAGGATGAGGTCGACAGTATCATAAACATAATGAGAAAACAGAAATAACTATTCTTCGCCTTCCTCGCCTTCTCCCTCTTCTTCGCTAGTCTCTTCTTTCTCTTCCTCTTCTGCTGGGAACAAGCAAGTTCACCTCCCAACCAAGCGAATGGTTCTATTTTAGCTAAAAATAAGGTTTATGGTCGCTTGCAGTTTGAGCAATCAAACCTTGGCTTGTCGTTTATGGGATCGAATGATTCTGAACACTTCTTACCAGTGAGCCTGCAATATCCTGAAAAAATACGAAACTTGTGCTTGGTGATCATGGCTTGAGCTCCAAAAGGGACGACTTAACGGCTTCTCCGATCTTGGTTATCCATCTGTCCGCCACATCTAACGCTTTCGGGTAAATGTGTCTCAGGACAGACTCCTTGAGCTCTGGTGGTGCAAACGCACTTGCCATGGAAGAAGCCCAATCATCAGCCAGACTAACAGCCATACTGATAAGATTTTCAGAGTATCCTCTTCTGCGCCACTCCACCTTCTTCTCCTCCTTTAGTCGATCTATGGTGGCGTCGACTCCTTTAACTCCAACTTCGGGAGACCAAGCACGCTTCAACAGAGGTTGCCGATCACGCAACCAACGACGCAGAGGTCCTTCTTCAAACAATTTTTCCTTCCCGCTCAAGTAGTGCGAGTATTCTCTTTAAATTTTCTCCGTGGCGTTTTTCATCGTCGGCTATACTCAAAATCATTCTCCAAAACTCATCATGTTGTTTTATGGCTGGGTGCTCAGCAAATTTCGTGTATTCCACATGCGCCATTTCCTCATCTGTTATCAGCCTACTTAACTCAGCCCTTGAAATAGTTGTGTTCTGGACCAAGGTGTTAGCTAAGATTCTGCGACACCCGCCACGTTCTCTTAGTAATTTACGTATTGGTCCTTCTTCTTCAAGGATTCTAGCCATTTAGCGAGGAGGCCTCCTCGGCGGTCTAGGTGGAACAGCGGGTGGCGGCAGCACCGTCGGAGTTACTCTCTCGGCAACCCTGTGGCTAACAGTGTAGACGCAACGTTCATACTCTGGTGTGCCTGGAGTAAGCCCAACATATCTGGGTCCACAAACTCCTTCAGCGAGATTACGGGCCCACGTGGAAGCTGCAATAACCTCAACCGCATCCGCACGTGCAACACGATCAACAGCAGGGACTTGTTCAAAGCGGAGGAAGTCAGGGTCTATGCCAAGTATGTCAACAATTTTCTTCCGGGGAACTAGGGGCTCTCTCTCTTTAAGATAGGTTCTGACTGGCTTATGATCCAAAACCGTAGCCATTAGACTCACCACAATACAGTAGGCTAGTCTGCTTTAAAATTTGTTGCCCTGCGCCGATTGAGAAATCTTAGGGTGTATTTTTTCAGCCTTTCCCTAAGCTTCCAACCAGCTTCAGGGCCGAACAAGCGGATGGCTAAACGCCTAAACACACAGCTGCTCTGAGGCGGTTCCGAGTTGTAACAGACTAGTGAGTCTCGGTCGTGCCTAAGGCAGGATGCCGCTAGAGCCTTTCCGGCTTTAACTAGGGCATCTATTAGCTCTGTCATGCGTTCTTTCGTTTTTTGGAGGCATTCAGTCCAGCTAAAACCATCAATTCTACGTTTCAGGCCATAGTTCATGGCTTCCTTGAACTCTTCTAAGGCATCGGTGGTGAAATACACGATTTCTGTATAGCCCCAAAAAGCTAGACAACCTCGCTTCCAGGCTTCTACCCCAAGCCTCTTCGCAGAACTACAATTGTTATTGTGTATGGCTCTGCCTCTAAGCAACTCAACGTTTTCAAGGTCAATTAACGGACGGTTATCGTTTCCCCAAATCTTATCTTCCGACCCGTGGTCTGCATGATGCACATTTACTTCGGGGTTCTCTTTCAGAACCTTCTCAACCTTCTCCCTCACAGCGTCTTCCTTCGCAAGGTCGATGTAAGCAACGCCTTTTTCAGCAAAATAGTCAATCACATCTTGGGCTTCGTTGAAGGTTATTTCCGTGACATCGTCAAAAACTGGTCTCACAACAAGCCACAAGAGGAGCCCTCCTAAAGTTCTTCAGCTCTTTGGTTTTCGGGTGAGAATGTCGATAGATAACTCTAAAACCATCTTTACCAGGCTTTTCCTAAAACCCTTATCGTTATCTAAACGCTTCAACACCTCATCCTTGGTAAGAACCTCGCGGCCCATAACAAAACGCCAAGAGTCATTCTGCCTTCTCACATTTTCCTTGATACTCTCCAGAACGGTCTTCTCCGACATTCTTTCCTCTCCGGGAACCCTAACCCTTACTTTACCTAATGTGTGCGATTTTTCCTTTCCCTTTATGGAGTTGGTGGAGGCATTCCACCCAATGCCTCTTTTAGAGCAAAGCCTATGATTCCACAGATCCAGAAGAACATGGCGAACGGCACGCGATATTCCTCTGGAACGAAGCCTGGCAAGGATGCACCTGCAGTTCCTAAAGCCAAGAAGAACGCTGAGAGCCCAAGTAGGAAGGCTTGAGCCTTGTCTGACAATCCCATACTCTTACCCATAACTTGTTTAGCGTAACGCTTTAAAAAACTTCCTCAGCAAACGAGGCCTTCGTAACAACAAATAAATGACAGCTCTTCTCAACTCAGCTCCAACCGACAATGTTTTTGGTTTGAACCCACACATTACCTGAATCAAATCGTTGAAGTCTTGGTCATTAAAAGAATAGAGAACTTTCTTAAGCCTATAGCGCCTGTTATTCTGCTTTCGCAACCAACCGATATAACGGTCGTAGTGTAGGGGTTCGCCCTCGGCTATAGCCTGCCCCGCAGCCTTTCCAGAAGCTATTCCTTGACAAATCCCGCCTCCAGTCAAAGGATCCGTGCTCGGCAAAGCATCACCAACCAAAACAACCTTTCCATAGACGCCAGTCTCAGGCATCTTTGCTGTTGGAATCTGCTTAGCTATGGAGTTGATTTCCCTATGGTCGTAAACATTTCTCTCAATGAAGTTATCCAGAAGTTGATGCGCACGCCAACCTCTCCATATTGGAATACCTAGCCCAGTTCTAACCAAACCGTTTCCAGCAGGAAAAATCCAAGCGTAGCCTTCAGGCGTAACCTTCTCACCGAAATAAAGCTCTACAGTGTCTTGTGGATAATAGTCCATTGTTATTGTTTTTTGCACCCCAAGATGCGTGTCGAGAGCGCTAAAATGTGGAAGCCACAGCCATTCCCGGACAATGGACACGGACCCATCTGCGCCTACAATGTAATCATATCGACTCTGCCAAAACTCCAAGTCCTTAGACGACACTGCATGTCCTAAAACAAGCTTTCCGCCTAACCCTTCCACTCTCTTCGCCATGGCTTGCTCAAACAGTTCACGGTTTAAAACATAACCGTAATCTTGACTACCCCTCAACTCCCAATATTTCATGTTCGGCGCATAAATCCTAACTCTTCTAAGATTAGTAACAATACAAGACTGTGGAACAGAAAAGCCCACCTTCTCCATCATATAGAGACTAATCCCACCGGCGCACCTTGGGTTCTCTCCAACCCTTAATTTCCTGTCGACAACAGTAACGTCGAACTCACTCTGAGCCAGAATCTGTTCAGCGCACGACAAACCAGCGGGCCCGGCGCCAACTATTAGTATTTTCAATTCTCTTTCCTACGAAAAGGTTTTATGTTCTCGAAGAGCAAATTAGTTTTTTGGTGAATTTATTGAGCGAACACGAAGAAGAGTCTGAGATAACTCTCGAAGAGGAAATCCACATACTGCAAGAACAGCATCTTCCTCCAGAAAAAATTGTCGAGCGGATTCTCGAAGAAAACTTCAACGCTGACATAAATATCCTCTCTGACACCTTGAAGCTAGACAAGCTAGTGATTGGACGTATTAAAGGTCGTCTTTCAAGGCTTAGAAAAAGGCGCGCAGAGAAGGAAGCACCAACGGCACCAAGTGAGGCTAAGCCTGAGGAGGGGCCTCTATACAAGGGTGAATTGGATACAACAGCCATTCTAAGGGACATTTTGACGCATCATCCTGATATTCCAGAAAAAGTTGTGAATGAAGTCTGTAGTTGGGCAGAATATGGTCCCATTCATCCGACACAGCTCGTCTCTCTGCTGCAAAGTTTTCGCGGCATCACAGTCACCACAGCCTACATCGTGGCACAGAAATACTCACTTGCTCTTCAGAAAGCACAGCAAGAAGGCAAGCTTACGGTTCCGCCTCTTATTGGAGGACCAATGCCGGGAACTTCTCAACCTCCTTGGGGTTTTCCAACAGGGTTCCCTCAACAGCAGCAGCCACCAACAGGTTTACCTCAGCCTTCAACCAGCTACGTGCCACCATTTGGTGTTCCGCAACCTCCAGCTCAAACTCCAAGTTGGGGATATCCACCATTGACGGAAGAGAGAATTAGAACTATATTTAGAGAAGAACGCCAACCTAAAGAATCTAGAGAACCCGAGCAATTCGTGGAAATTGAGGATCCAGCGCGTGACAACACAGGAAATGTAATCCTCGACCCACAAGACCGCCCTATCATGAAGAAGATGCGTGTGCCAGCTAGTCAAGCGAGTCAGTTTACTCCTAAAGAGGATACTGAGTTACGAGTTTTAGACAAACTTGAGAAATACAAGAGAATATTCGGGTCCGAGCTGACCGAAGAGAAGATTAGGGAAATCATGAGAGAGGAGAAGCCTCCGCAACCTACGGAAGGAGCACCATCAGAGAAGCCTGTCACACTTGAGGACGTCAGGAAAGTTTCAACCGAAGCCTCGCAGGCAGCCGTAAAACAAGTTCTTGATGCACATGAAAAAGAAGACAAAGAAGAGAAAAGGCATCAGGAGACCCTTAAGGCTATACGAGAGAGTGGTTCAGGTAAGGCTGTGGAAGGCTATAAAGAAGACAGCTTCCGTATATTGGGACAAGGTATGAGTGAAGCTGCAAGGGTTGTAGGTGATAGGAAACCAGTTGAAGTCATTATTCGGGAAGGTGGTCGACTAGTATTCGGAGGAGGCGAGCCTGGAAAAGAAGTTCAAGTGGGAGCGGGAGAAGGACTGCTCAAGAGACTTCAGGACCGAGGCTGGGTGGTGGAGCATTAGTTATGCAGTATGTTCTTGTTCTCTCGGGAAAGGGAGGCACAGGTAAGACTCTCGCAGCTATTAATCTAGCCCATGAACTCTCGAAGAAAAAGGGTTCTGTTGCACTTATTGATGCCGATCTGAGTAACCCCAACGCTGCTGAACTATTGGGAGTTAAAGGCAAAATTGAAGTTTCATCAGAATCCTTCACTCCACTCATGGTTGATAGTATAGAGTTCTTCTCCATGGCGACAATCAGTGAAGACAAACCAGTAAGTATGGAAGCAAGTGAATATGCCCAAATCCTTCGCGATGTTCTGAGACACACAAAGTGGAAGTCTGACACCGCCATCATTGACATGCCCGCAGGGGTTCACAACGAGTTTCTTGAACTTCTCACCAACTTCGGAGAGAATCTTCTAGGGTCTATTATCGTCTTGCAGCCAGCTCATGTGGAATCAGCGCGCAAAATGCTTCAACTACACAAAAACGAAGGGGTCCCAGTTTTAGGCGTAATCAAAAATATGTCCGACTTCAGTTGTGAATGTGGTAAAATATACGACCTCTTCGGCAATGTGGATCTTGACTCCCTATGCAAAGAGTTTGAGGTTGAGCCTTTAGGTTCAATTCCACTATCCATGAAGATACGTCTAGAGATAAATGAAGGAAAACCGCCATTTCTACCTGAGGAGTTGGTGAAACCAATAGTCAAAGGCGTAGAGAAGATTCTCGAGACCAAACCTGTCGGCATCAGCTTCGTGGAGAGAATAAAGGAGAGACTGAAGGAGATCGCCCGAGACGCTTTACTTGACATAATGGCTGTGGTGATTGAGATCTCGAACACGGAGCTAAGTATAGTAGACATCCAGAAAGCTCATGGCTTTCCAGGCGGACGCGTCATAGAACTAGACATCACCGACGAATCTATGCGTAACGTCAAGGTGCAAGCATTCTTCAGAATCGAGGGTGGAGCCCTCAAAATCGTTAAAAACCCTAGAACAGTCGATGATGAAATCAGAGTCTGGGAACGTGCTCTAATATGGTGTTTCTTGGGGAGACGTCCAGATACAAATTTGCCCTTCGACCTCGCTGATGCGTGGTTTACTGGCAAAGTTAAGTTCTACAGCAACACTGGAGGCACACCGCGTGCCCTACAGTTTATGCGCTCGGTCTGGGGTAGCGTCAAGGATACACCATCCTTCAACAAACTCAAACCAATCTTGGAGAAAATTGCATGAGTGGTGTGATAGGAGACTTTCTCTCTGGAAGGTTAAGGCAAGAGATGCGCCAGCGTGTTGATGAAGTTCTTAAGGCTGGGAATGAGTGGAATCAAACCGCACGAGAACTCATCGAAGCTGTGAACAGACTAACCGACTCCATTAAGGCAGGAAATCCCAAACCTTTGGATTCCAAATTGATAGCCCGTGGCACCAGAAAACTAGCTAAAGAAACAGTGCGGCTGACCAGAGCGTTTGAAGCCCACAACAAAACCTTGAGTGAAATCGTTAGGAGATACGGCTAAAATGGGAGATATGGAAGAAGCTTTAGATACCTTCATTAAAGAGCTGGAGAAGCTAGGGATAAAAGCAAAGGTCACAATAACCATAGAACTCAGTAACCTGAAGCCAAACTCTTAGCACTTAGCCTCTCCATGTTCCAAATGTTCTCGCTATACGCTTGATGTGTATCTCCAAAAGATACATAGCCCACCAGCCCCTTCGCGCCATAGCAGTGTTCTTTCTTCTGCCTATAAACCAATTGGTCTGTGTTACACCAGGGAAAACCTCTAAGTTATCCCACCTAGCAACTAGCCCCTCAATAACCCAGTAGACTTTTCCACCCCTCTTCATTTCAGCGAGATGTTCTGCAGCTTTGTAAATCTCATTAATTGGGGCGTGAATACTAACCCAGCTCAACTGACGGTAATAAGTTTGAAGAATCAAAGCATCAATAACGGGAAGCCACTTTTCCCAAGCCTCAGCCATAATAATCCCAAGACTTAAATATGAACCTCGGATTAAAAACTTTAACCATGACAATCCGTGATTGGCTGCAGCTTTTCCGCGCTCAAACTGCCCCAGCTACCATTTTGCTCATTCTTGTTCCTTACCTTACAAATGCCTCTCTCTTTTCATTAGAGGCTCTTGCTATTGCTTTATTCGCTCTTTTCACACACTGGTTTTCTTTCGGTCATAACAGCCTCTTGGATACAGCAATGGGCTACGATTTTAAAGACCCAAGTAAAAGTCATCATCCGCTTGTGGCCAGTAGATTAAACATGATGGCGGCTCACAATGTTATTCATTGGGGTTTGTGTGCATCAGCCGTTTTTGCTATATTGATAAGTTTGGGCTTCTCTCCCAACTCAACATTTGCTTTAATCTCAATTTTTCTCTGGTTTGTTTTCGGGTATGCATACAATGCGGGTTTGAGTAAAGAGTGTTTGTTTAGTTTCTTGCCCATTTCGATTTGCTTCACGGCTATGGGTGCTTGGGGCTGGTTTCTAAGCCACAACTCCTTAGACAGACTGGGCTGGTTGCTTCTAGCCTACTTCTTCACAACAATTCTCTTTCAAATATCTTGGTCGGGACACCTTAAAGAATTAGAATTGAAGGAAAGAAGCAATATTCTAGTGAAAATGGGTGCCAAAATAGAACATGGCGTCTTTTTACCTAGCCGGGCAACATTCTATGGACTTTTCATAAAACTTGTGAATATTCCAATTTTAGGTTCCCAGATTTTATCCGAAAACATCACACCATTAAGGGAGGTCTGGCTTGCTCTAACAGTGATACTCTCTTGTTACCTACTAGCCAAACTTGTGCTCCCCCACCAATATATCCGAGAAAAAGAGCTTCGGAATATGAGCTTCATGGAGATTCTGACAATATTCACTCCGATTCCGTTGGTTTTGCCATGGCTAGAAGCAACCATACTGATGCTGTTCGGCGTAGCCTACTTCGTGTTGATGAACAAGGCGTTATGGGGCGTTGAGTATCCACGCGTCTAGCCTGGTCGAATCCACTTCCTTAACCAAGACAGAAACGGGAACTGTGCTCCCGGGACACCTAAAGCCTCGCCAAGTAATGTTCTCGCACTTTTCCGAATAGGACCCTCTACAATCAGGCCCCATGAAGTAAGGAAATCCTCAACTTTCGGACTCACTTTTCTCGGCACCTCTTTCTGTGAACAATCTACCTAGTATTCCAAAACCAAATAAGCCTTTTCTATTTTTTGGCAGGCCCAGTATCTCTCTGAGGGAAGTTTCTCGTAGAGACTTGTTGCCGATCCTCTTGTCTAGGATTTCGCCGAGTGGTCTATCCAATAGTGGAAGCGGAAACTCTTGTGCTTCTTTAAATTTGACAAGTGCTTCGTTCAATGCTGTTAGGTCATCTTTAGTTAATTTTGTTAGGTCGATAGTTGTTCCAAGAGTCTTGTTGATCTCTTCTGAGAGTTCTTCCTTCGTCTTTTCAGGCATTTTTAACACCAAAATATTAAATCTCCGACTCATTATTTAAAACATAGGGTTATTTATGGAGCGTAAAAGCAAGCTAAGAGAAGCAATAGAGCAGGTTAAGTCTGATGTTCAAGCGATTACTCAGGAAGCAAAAGAAACCGTTGAAGAGTTGAGAGCGACAACTCGGGAAGCTGTGCCTCGACCGTTAAGGCGTAGAGTTCAAAGGCGCGTAGACACCTTACTTCAGGGTAGAAGAAGGAAACATAGATGAGATTAACTAAACAGCTTGAGCAAGCTATGCGTGGAAGCGTCGCCACCCCCGTCATAATCAAAACTAAACGAGAGTTTCTACCTGAACTTAGAAACCGTTTGCTTTTGGATTTTAAACTCACTGGAATCTCCATTCCACGCTTCAGTATGTTTGCCACGGTTTTACCCAACGAAGTTATCGATGAAGTCAAGCAGCTTAACTTTGTCGAAACAGTCTATCTTGACCGCGAGGTTCGGGTTCCAGAGATTAGAGGCGCAGCCATCACTTTTGACCCTATCAAACGCTTGATGGTCAAATTGGCTGAGGTTAGAGCTCGTAGAGCCATAACTGTTCGCAAACCAGAATGGGTTCCTACATCGGAAAGCCGAAAACTTTTGGAAGCTGATGAGGCGGGTGTAGAAGGGATTGAAGGTCAAGGCATAAAAATAGCCATAGTTGACACTGATTCAAGCCCAAGGTATCAAAGCCACGTTCAACTAAGAGGAAGAGTAACGGGACACACGGTTATCGAGGAAGTAAGTGACAAAAATGGACACGGTGGACACGTGAGCACCACAGCCGTGGGAGGTGAGTTCATTAGCCGTTGGATAGGGTTGAAGGCTTGGGGAGTGGCACCGAAAGCCACATGTCTGGGAGTCAAGGTTTTGAGAGGGGCCGCTGGGATGGGAAACACGTCTGATGTTATCAAGGGAGTTGAATATGCCGCCGAATGGGGCGCACAAGTCGTAAATTTGAGCTTAGGCGGTCCTCCAACCAAAGATCCCTCAGAAGACCCAATGTTTCCAGCTTTTCAAGAGATAAAAGACGATATAATCGCATGTGTAGCTATAGGGAACGAAGGTCCAGATGCTGGAAGCACTTCAGCTCCCGGTAGCCTGCCAAATGTCTTGTCTGTCGGGGCTATAAACATTCATGGAGAAGTTGCCGACTTTTCCAGCCGCGGACCCACTCCCGACGGCCGCACCAAGCCAGATGTTGTGGCGCCAGGGGTTGACATTTGGAGTGGCATTACTGTAGACACATACCTCGATTATGTTTCAGACTTCTTGGGTAACGGATTCACAGCAATATCGGGAACTTCGATGGCTACACCTCATGTAGCAGGGCTTATGGCTCTAGCTCTTCAACTCTTCCAGAAGGAGTTACCAGAGGTGAAGTTAACAACGGACTTGGTGTTCAAGATTTGTGAGATGTATGGAGAAACCAAAAACAACGAGCGAGGCTGGGGTCAAGTTAAGTTCAGTTGGTTTAAACGATTCATAGAGGAGCGCAAGTGAAACCCTACTTCAGACTTCTTAGGCCCGGCACACTTGTGCCGCCCATGGCAGGTGGTTTTCTCTTTGGTTTAATGGGTATAAGAGTAAGTGGTCTTCCTTTCACTTTAGAAGTTGTTTTGCTGGCTTTACTCAACGGTTTTATTCTGGCTTGTGCCAATGCCATCTCCAATATTACGAATCAGATTCATGACCGAGAAATTGATGCACTACTCACACACAAGAAGAGTCGCCCAATCCCGTCAGGCGAGGTTAGCATAGATGAAGCTTTGAGTATAGTTGTGGTTTTAATGATTATGGCTTTAGGCTTAGCTTGGTTCTTTTTTCCGCCTTTCTATGGAGTAATTCTGTCTATTATTTTCGCTTTCTGCTGGATGTATAATAGTCCGCCCCTACGACTCAGGATGAAATTATTTTGGAGTAACTTTGCCATGGCTACCCCTCGCGGTGCGCTTGGGATAATCACAGCCTACTCAGCTTTCGCCATCCCCTTAGACTCTAGGATTTTGGTTCCAGCTTTAGCCTTCGGAATTTATATTTTTGGGGCAAACACATTCAAGGATTATGAAGACTACGACATCGACAAGAAGATGGGTGTGCGAAACTTCTGCACGGTTTATGGAAAAGAGAAGGCATCTATGATTGTTTTGCCCTTCCTTTACATTCCGTTCATGATTTTCATCCTGAATGGTAACTACATTCTATTGTTGGCACTTCCCTTGAGTGTTATCATGACGGTAATTCTGAAAAACAACCCAGCCCTGAAACAACAAGGTGTTCTAATGTGGAAACTATTTTACTTTCAATTCGCGTTGATGATGCTACTTTACGTCATTCATCACCTTTAAAAACTTTAAAGCAAGAAGCATCTATTTCTAGTTAGAGTGTGTGTCGTAGAAATGACTCTGAGGGGAATTTTGGCTGAGAGAATTTCTCCAATCAAGAAACGCTTGAAAATAGAAACACCCATAATCGATGAAACCGCTGCATCGGCCGCAATCCTTAGTAACTTAGCTCTCGAGTTTCCAGAATTTCTTGGGAGGGTGCCCGTGGTCGCTAGAGGGAAAGCCTATGGTGAGCTTGCAGGAGTTTGGTATCGAGTTCCCTTTCCAAAAACCTTAAATGAACCATCTGTAGTCGCCGTGGCTGAAGGAAGAGCAGGCGCCATCCCCAGTATAGCAGCCCCAAAAATATCTATAGCGACCGTTGAGATCACTACGACTAGTGTAGCAGTTCCTGCGGCAATCCCCGTTGAAATTCCAGTCACTGTGATTCCCTACCTGAACGAGAGTTTCCCATATCTCACGAGTGACCTTGCGTGGGTGCGAGAGCAAATCTGCGCACCCATCAATAAAATAGTCGCCTCTCTATATAGGGTCCAAAGTAGAATCAATGACACTATAGGACGCATAAATGAAGGGTTTGGCAAGACAAAGAAAGCTGTCGAGGACACGAACAAGTCTATAAGTGATTTGAGGGTGAAATCGGAAAGTGCCATCAATACCGGTTTAAGCGGTTCTAGAGACAAAACTCAAAGAGCTCTGAATACCTCCATCGTAAACACCCAAGACTCCGTGAATAAAGGATTAGGCGCACTCATACCGGCACTTTATGCAGCGTGGGGTTTACCCTCAACAATGATAATAACTCCAATCCATATTCGCAATGTGACCTCAACGGGCTTCGAGTTTCAAAGCTATGGCAAAACAACCTGCTACTACATCGCGGTTGGCAGCAGATTCTAGGCTCTACAGCACAACTTTTTTAAGCTTATGTGAATGATTAAAGACTAGAGGGTATCTTATGCCCGAAATTATGACTAAGGTTAAAAGCAACGTGCGTGAACGAATTAGTGCTATTCCAGTCCTCGTAACAAAACCCATGGACACAGC
>Ga0315310_10000531_pt1 | contig 24494 bp, 22 predicted proteins | sample TDP5_MG_FD_203630 | JGI IMG/M metagenome (GOLD analysis project Ga0315310, IMG submission 203630) | Freshwater sediment microbial communities from Lake Towuti, South Sulawesi, Indonesia - TDP5 | ecosystem: Environmental > Aquatic > Freshwater > Lake > Sediment | place: Indonesia: South Sulawesi...
ACTCTGGGAGCTCGCCTCTTTCGTGAGGATCTACTTAGGCATTGATCCGGTTTACGATCCCATTCCGGTTCAACCGACCTGTCATTACATCATGGGTGGAATTCCAACGACCGTGGATGGAAGGGTCCTCTTCGATGAGAAGGGTTCAATCGTCCATGGGCTCTATGCGGCAGGAGAATGTGCCTGCGTGTCGGTCCACGGTGCAAACCGCCTCGGCTGCAATTCACTGCTCGATTTACTCGTCTTTGGCCGGAGAAGCGGAATGGCTATGAAGGAAGAGGTCCAACACCTTGAGCCTCCGTCGATCTCCATCGATCCTTTAAAGGCAATGAGCGAGAAGATGACGAGGTTGTTGAACCAGAAGGGAAAGGAGAAGATTGGCCTGATCAGGCAGAGAATGCAGTCTGTCATGATGGATTATGGATCGGTCTTCCGAAATGAGGGAGGGCTGAAGAGAGGGATTGAGGAGCTTCGAGTCCTGAAGGAACGTTACAAAGAGATCGAAGTCTTTGATAAAGGAAACCATTTCAATTTCGAATTGATGGAAGCTATCGAATTGGGCCATCAGCTTGAACTCTCAGAGGTGATCCTCTTTAGTGCCCTCCATCGCAGGGAGAGCCGAGGAGCTCATTTTCGGGAGGATTTTCCAACGAGGGCGGATCGATACTATTTGAAACACACCTTAGTCTATCGAACTCCAAAAGGCCCAGAGGTAAAGTGTAAACCGGTAAAGATCACGCGATTTCAGCCAGAGGTGAGGGTCTACTAAGTCTCATAGTCTTGTAGTCTATTAGTCGTATAGTCCAAAACCAGACGACTAAGGACTATAAGACTGACGACTATGCGACTGCAAATAGAGTGGCTAATGCTTGTCAAACTTAAGATTTTCCGTTTTGACCCAAAGAAAGACGAAAACCCCTATTACCAGAATTTTGAGGTAGAGACCGATCCCTTGGATCGAATCTTGGATTGTCTTAACCGGATTCGGTGGGAGCAAGATCCGACCCTCTCCTTTCGGTGGTCTTGTGGTCATGGAGTTTGTGGGTCCGATGGGATGAGGATCAACGGCATCTGTGGTCTCCCTTGCCAAAAATTGCTCAGAAATTTTAAGGAGGAAATCCTCATCGAACCCCTTCCTGTGTTTAAAGTCGTTAAAGACTTAATTGTGGATCTCGGCCCTTTTTTTGAAAAATACCATTCGATCAAACCCTATCTGATTGTGAAAACCCCTCCACCCGATCAGGAGCGAATCCAACTTCCTGCCGAGCAGCGCCTTTTTGAAGAGGCCATCCGTTGTATCCTCTGTGCCTGCTGCACCGCTTCCTGTCCGGTCAATCAGCGAAAAGAGACAGAGGCCTATGTTGGGCCTGCTGCCTTGGTTCGAGCTTTTCGATATCTCTTCGATTCGAGGGATGAAGCTTCCAATGAGAGGATGGGCCTTCTCGACCAGAAAGACGGGGCATGGGGTTGCCAAACGTTGTGGAAATGCACAGAGGTCTGTCCTAAGGAGATCCCTGTCACCAAACAGATTGGTCAAATCAAGAAACGGATCTATGAGGCGAAACATAAAGAGTAGGGTGATGGGGAGATACGGAGATGGGGCGAAGTGAAAGATACATTTGTGGCCATCCATGGCCACTTTTATCAGCCTCCGAGAGAGAATCCTTGGTTGGAAGCCATTGAGACGGAGGAGAGTGCCTATCCTTTCCACGACTGGAATGAACGGATCACCTTCGAATGTTATCGGCCGAACGCCTACGCACGGATCGTCGATAGGAAAGGAAAGATCCTCCATCTCGTCAACAACTATTCCTACCTCAATTTCGATTTCGGTCCAACGTTGCTCTATTGGCTGGAGTTGAAATTTCCCACGCTCTATCAAAAGGTCATCGAAGCGGATCGAGAAGGCCTAAGAAGGTTTGGCCATGGGAACGCCATGGCACAGGCTTATAACCACATCATTATGCCCCTGGCCAGCGAGAGAGATCAGGAGACGGAAATTCTTTGGGGAATGGCTGACTTCGAGAAGCGGTTCCATCGAAGACCAGAGGCAATGTGGCTTCCTGAGGCGGCTGTCAACTACCCCACCCTTCGGCTTCTGGCCAAATATAGAATGCAGTACCTCATCTTGAGCCCTTTTCAGGCCCTGAGAGTTCGGCCGATCGGAATTAAGAAATGGACCGATGTCTCCAGGGGTCGGATCGATCCAACGCAGCCCTACCGGTGTTTCATCAAGGATGAATCGGGTGAGAAGCGTTCAGACCATTTCATCGATATCTTTTTCTACGATGGAATCATCTCAAAGGAGGTGGCATTTGGAGATCTCTTAAAGGATGGGAATGCCTTGTCCGAGAGATTCGCTCGGTCCTACCAGCCGTCAAAGAGAAGGCCCCAACTACTCCACATTGCGACGGATGGCGAGACCTACGGACATCATAGGAAATTTGGTGAAATGGCTTTGGCCTATGCATTGAAAGAAGGAATCTCTTCACGGGGATTCGATGTGATCAACTACGGCGCCTTTCTAAAACGATTTCCTCCGATTTATGAAGTGGAGATCGACAAAGGGTCGAAAGGGGAGGGAACCTCCTGGAGTTGTGCTCACGGGGTTGGTCGGTGGAAAGAGGATTGTGGGTGCAGCACAGGCGGAAAACCCAAATGGAATCAAAAATGGCGAAGACCTCTGAGGGAGGCCCTTGACCTCCTGAGGGATCAACTAAGCAGGGTCTATGAAAGAGAAGGCGAAAGGATCTTCCGGGATGTTTGGGAGGCGAGAAATGGCTATATCGAGGTGATTTTGGATCGTTCATCGAAGAATCTGAATCGATTCTTTGATCACTATGGGCTTAAGGGTCTGGATGGGGAGAGGAGAACCAAAGGTCTAAAGCTCCTGGAGATGCAGAGGCATGCCTTACTGATGTACACGAGTTGCGGCTGGTTCTTTGCCGATTTAGCAGGTCTGGAAACGGTTCAAATCCTTCTCTATGCAGCGAGGGCAATTCAGTTGGCGGAAGAGATGACCGGTCAAGAGATTGAAAAGGGATTTGTTCAACTTCTATCGAGTGCAAAGAGTAATCTGCGTGAAATGGGAGATGGCGATCAAGTCTATCAAAAACTGGTCAAGCCGAGATGCGTGACATTGGAAAAAGTGGTGAACCAGTATGCGATTTCCTCTCTGTTTGATGATGGAGAAAGGGAGAAAAAGATCTTCTCCTACCGAGTCGAGAGGGTGAATTATGAGATGGTGAAGAAGGATGATAGCGCGTTGGTCGTGGGGCAGGTGAAGGTGATTCCAGAGATCATTCCAGAACCGAAGGAATTTCTCTTTGGTTTAACCGTTTCTAAAAGAGATGCATTTCGAACCTGGGTCTCAGAATGTGGGGAAGGACCAGATTTTGATGCACTAAGGAAGAAAGGTCTTGAGAGCCTTGAAAAGGGCGAGGAGGAGGCGGCCAGGCTTTTTACTTTGATTTTCGGAAGTCGTTTCTTCACGATTCGAGATCTTTTTAGAGAAGAGAAAGAGGCCCTCTTCGAGAAGATGGTTCAGCGGAAAATAGGTCAGTCCCCGGAGATCTATGCTGAACTTTTTGATAAGGCGGGGAAGACGGGGGAGTTGCTAACCAAAAAGGGTTTGGAGGTTCCTGACGGGGTTCGTCTGGCTGCGGAGGTTACCCTTAGCAATCGGTTACTGCGTGAGATTGAGGAACTGAAGAGAGATTTCGAAGGGACGGTGAAGAGGAGGGAGATTGATCAGATCATGCGTGAAGCAAGAGATTACGGTTTTCAACTAAAAATGGGGAAGCCAGCCCTGATATTGAGTGAATTGCTGAAGGAGAGGATGAAGATCCTTCAGGAAACTGTGGCCAGATATCAGTCAGCCTTGCCTGAGGAGGAAAAGTTGAGGTCAGAGAAGGTGGAGGAGGTGATAAGGCTTCTCAGCTGGGCTGAAAGATGGGGTTTTGGACTACAGAAAGAAGAGGCCCAGGCAATGATGGATGAGTTATTGGAAGAGTATGTTTCGACCCTCGAAAAGAGTTGGTGGGAAGGCGGCACTGAGAAACCATTTCCTCCCAATCTCATTACCTTGGCAGAAAAGTTGGACTTCAATGTGGAGAGGTATTCGAAGATGATTCGTCGAGTTGCTTCCACGAAATCAGATTCTTATTGACTTTGCCGAACTAATTCTAATACACTTTTAGTAATTATTCGGCCATCTACAGACAGCGTCGGACCATCGTTATCCGATTAAAGGAGGCGATGGAGCTCACTGAAAGTAGGTAAATATTGAAACAGAGGAGGTGGTTGATTATTTGAATGATGTGGATGGTTGATGCTCTTAGAGAGATGATCTCATTCAAAGGATTGAGCTTCTCCTCAGCACGGTGAGGGGGAAAAAGGAAGGAGGAATGATATGGAAGAAAAGAAAAAACAAGACGTTGCAGGTTATGGACCTCCTTATGAGGTGGGTGACTTTCCAGAACCTCCTCGGGATCTCACTCCGAGGAAACTGTTTGCTATTTTAGGACCAGCTGTCATTGCCCTCGGCGGAACAATTGGCGGAGGTGAATGGCTTGTCGGGCCTTCCCTCTTTGTAAAATGGGGCCTTGCGCTCCTCTGGATCACCACTGTATCATCGTTGCTACAGGTTTTCCTCAATCTCGAGATGTGCCGTTACACCCTCTATACTGGAGAACCGATCACCGTTGGTTTTATGAGACTTAAACCTGGGAAAGCCTTCTGGGGATGGCTTTTCACGATTGTCGGGTTCTTAGAGCGAGCCATGCCAGGATGGGCCATGGGTACGGCAACAGCCTTAGCTGCCTTTCAGTTAGGTAGGATCCCAGGAGGCCCGGATAAAGGCACGGTCATTATTTGGACCTATGTCATCTTTGCCTCCTGCGTCGTCCTTGTATCAATGGGCCGGACAATCGAACGGACTCTTGAGTGGGCCAACTGGATCATGATGTTCGTCGTTCTCGGAGGGCTTTTAATACTTGATATCTACATAGTTCCAGGCTCGGTCTGGCTTGAAGGCTTGGTGGGATTTGTCAGTTTTGGTTCTGTTCCCAAGGGTGTTGATCTGCTCCTTTTGGGTGCCCTTGTTGGTTATTCTGCCTATGGAGGGTTTGGGAATAACGCCATCACGAACTGGTATCGGGATAAGGGTTATGGAATGGGAGGCAAGGTGGGGTACATCCCGGCTGCCATCGGTGGGAAAGTGGTACACGTCTCATCTGTTGGGAAAATTCCCACCCTCACGGACAAGAACATTTCGAGTTGGAAAGGTTGGTGGAAACTTCTCAACATTGACCAGTGGGGGGTTTTCTACTTCGGGGCTATGATAGGGATGTTCCTTCCAGGGATTCTTTATGTGGGAGTTCTTCCAAGAGGGATGACTCTTCCGAGCTGGGGAATTGCTGCCTCCACCGCCAGCGGCCTCATCGTCAAGCTCGGTTATTTTGGTTGGTTCCTTGCCCTCTTCTTCGGTTTCTGGATTCTCTACTCAACAGCCATTAGCAATGTGGACCTTGTTGTTCGCCAGTGTACCGATATGTTATGGTTCGCTTCACCAGGTGTCAGAAAATTCGCGAAAGAGGATATTCGGAAAATCTATTATATCTTGTTAGCTGTGTTTATGGCCTGGGGTTGCTCGTTTATTAATATCACGCTTCCCATTATCATCTTTGCCATCAGCGCCAATATCGCCAACTTCACAATGGCGCTCTCATCGATACTGACCATACGTCTGAATCGGAAGGTCCTTCCTAAGGAGTTTCGACCACCGGTTTGGAGAGAGGTCGTCCTTGTCCTGAGCCTGATATTCTTTGGGTTCTTCTTTGTGGTCTTTCTCCTCAATAGGTTTTTCGGTCTAAAATTCTAATGACTCTCAGGCCCATCGTATATCCTCTACCCCTATGAGATACGATGGGCCTTTTTCATTTCTTTGTCCTTCCAAATTCCTCTAAAGAGCAAATTATTGAAAATCCATAGAGACACGCTATACACTATTCTTATAACATAAGAACTGGGAAAGGAGGTCATAGAATGGAGATTAAATTGATCGGAGTGGTTGGCGCAGGGCAGATGGGCAGCGGTATTGCCGAGGTGGCTCTTAGCTCTGGATTTAATGTCTTGATGAGGGACGTCACTCAAGAAGCAGCAGAGAAGGGGAGGAGAAGGATTGAGAACGATCTTGAGAGAAGGGTTCAAAAGGGAAAGATGGCATCAGGTGAGAAAGAAGCCATTCTGAAAATGCTCTCCACAACGACACGGATAGAGGATTTTGGAAATTGTGATTTTGTTATTGAGGCAGCTATCGAGAATATCTCTCTGAAGGGTGAGATCTTTAAAGCCCTCGATCAGATCACTCGGCAGGATGTCATTCTTGCCAGCAACACCTCGTCTATATCCATCACTCGAATTGCCTCCTTTACGAGGAAGCAGGATCGTGTGATTGGAATGCATTTTTTCAATCCGGCACCGGTGATGAAATTGATCGAGATCGTCCGAGGCCTCGCCACTTCGGATGAGACCTTTCTCATCACCAAAGAGCTCAGTTTGAAATTGGGCAAAACACCCTTGGAGGCCAATGACTTTCCTGGATTCGTTTCGAGCCGTCTGGTCTTCAGCTTTATGAACGAGGCTATCTATGCGCTTTATGAGGGGGTGGGGAAGGCGGAGGAGATCGATGCGATCATGAAGTTAGGGGCCAATCATCCGATGGGGCCTCTGGAACTGGCCGACTTTGTCGGACTCGATACAGTTTTGTCCGTGATGAGGGTGCTTCAGGAAGGATTCGGGGATAAGTATAGACCTTGCCCTTTGTTGATCAAGTATGTCGATGCTGGCTATTTGGGTGTGAAAACGGGGAGAGGATTCTACCAATATGGAAAGTAAGGACGGATCATTTGAAGAGGGACGAGAGACGAAGGACGATTCGTCGATCGTCTTAGTGAGCGAAGCGAACGGTCGTGTATCGTCTTTCGTTTAAGGTAAGCGGTCGTTCATCGTCCTTCGTGATTTACCACTGATATTGAACATGGGAGGTGTTTAATATGATTGGATTTGAACTGACACCGGAACAGAAGGCTCTTCAAGAAAGAGCAAGACGGTTTTCAAAAGAGGTGATTCTGCCAGTCGCCGCCAGACACGATCGCGACGGAACCTTTCCTTTGGATGTGATGGAGAAGGCCCATCATGAGGGTTTCTTCACCCCATTGGTTCCAAAGGAATATGGAGGAAAAGGGCTGGGGGTTTTAGACAACTGTATCATCTCCGAAGAATTAGCAGCAGGATGTATGGGGATCTATGTCTCTATCTTCGTCAGCACCTTGGCCCTTTACCCTATCATCAAGTTTGGAACAGAGGAACAGAAGGAGCGATTTCTCAAGCCTTTTTGTTCCAAGTTCAGCATCGCTTCCTACTGTTTGAGTGAATATACAGTGGGCTCGGACCCTGCCTCCATGAAGACAACCGCAATCCTTCAGGATGATCACTATCTCCTCAATGGGACGAAGATGTGGATCACCAATGGGGGATATGCTGACTTCTATCTCGTCTTTGCCACCACCGACCCTCAGAAAAGGCATAAAGGGATCATCAGCCTTATTGTTCCTTCCAATTTAGAGGGGGTGAGCCATGGGGGACCCATTGATAAGATGGGACAGAGGGCATCGAACACGACCGCAGTGACATTTAAAAATGTCAAAGTCCCAAAGGAGAACCTGTTGGCTGGAGAGGCCGAAGGCTTTAAGAAAGCGATGGTTGCTCTCGATATCACCCGGCCGATGATTGCGATAGGTGCCGTAGGGATTGCACGAACTGCCATGGAGCTGGCCACGGGATATGCAAGGAAGCGAATTCAATTTGGGGTTCCGATTGCCCAACATCAGTCAGTCCAATTCATGTTAGCCGATATGGCCAAGGATATTGAGGCGGCAAGACTCTTGGTCTATAAAGCTGCTTGGCTGGCGGATCAGGGGATTCGAAATTCGAAAGCGGCGGCCATGGCCAAGGCCTTTGCTGCTGATGCGGCCATGCAGGTGACAACGAATGCCGTCCAGATCTACGGAGGAATGGGGTATACGAAATGGCATTCCGTTGAAAAGTTGATGAGGGATGCGAAGGTGATCCAGATCTATGAGGGGTCTGCTCAGATCATGAGGTTGATCATTGCCCGACATTTGATCCAGGAAGTAGAGAGGGTTCTTTTTTGAGAAAGGAAGGGTCCTGACCGATTTAAAATTTGGAGCTGATGGGTTGTTTCAAAAATAAAAGCCGTTCCTCAAAAGACGACGAAAAGGGGGACGGTGACAAGAGGGGGACATCCTACAAGGAATGGACGAAATTGTCGTGTCGTTAACTCAAAAATGAAATTCCTTGACATTCACCTCTATATTTTCTTTGATCAACACTATTTCATCCTTTGCAGCGAAGAAGGCATCCACTACCCCTGGGTCAAAGTGTCGTCCTCTTGCCTCTTTTATGTAATTGAAAGCTTCTTTCAGAGAAAATGGTTTCATCCTATAAGGACGTTTGGAAGTCAGAGCATCGAAAACGTCAGCGATGGCTGCGATACGTCCGATCAAGGGTATTTTTGAGCCTTTAAGTCCTTTAGGATAGCCGCTGCCATCCCACCTTTCATGATGGGTGAGGGCAATGGTTTCGGCTAATTTAATGAATTTGGCACCCGAACCCGCTAAGATTTGTGCTCCGACGATGGTATGTTGTTTCATGGTCTGCCATTCTTTGTCATTCAACTTACCGGGCTTGAGCAGGATGTGATCTGGAATTCCAATCTTGCCCGCATCATGCATGGGGGCTGTATAGAGAAGATCCTCCACAGTCTGCTTATTCAAGCCCATTTTGCGGGCAACAGCTGATGCGTAGTGGCTCATCCTTTTAATATGGTCACCTGTATTCTCGTCCTTATACTCAGCCGCCCGACAGAGGTGGAAGATGCTTTCGAGAGAGACCTCCTTGAGTTTCTTTAGGGCCTGCCTCAGTTGTATTGTTCTCTTGGCAACCTCCGCCTCCAGCTCCTTCTGGTAGTTCCGCATGTGATCATTGTAAGCTTTGACCTTGACCAGGGATTGCACTCTTGCTTTAAGTTCAGTCTTATCAACAGGCTTGCTCAGGAAATCATCGGCCCCCACTTCCAAGGCCTTTACTCTATCCTCCACTTCATTAAGGGCTGTCACCATCACGATGGGAATGATTTTGGTTTCTTCTTCTCTTTTCAATTGCTTAGCTACTTCAAAGCCATCCATTTTAGGCATCATGATGTCAAGTAAGATTACGTCTGGTGGAATATCATGCGCCATTTCAAGAGCTTCTTCCCCGTTACTGGCTGTCAGTACATCGTAGCCGAAGGAGGTCAAAAGGAGCTTCATCAACCGCAGATTCCGATCCTCATCGTCTACAACTAAGATTTTAACTTTCGTATCCATATTTTCCTTCTCTTCAGAAAACCAAGCTGAAGGTTATGAAGAGTTAAGCAATTTGCTTTTTTGGCTTGAAGCAATTGTTACATTTTAATAGATTTAGATCAACCTTTTAAGATTTAAACAAAAAGCATATTTCGTACCCAAGGAACAATATTTTGGTAAGAGGGTGAATTAATTACAGTAATCAAGGACTTGAAAAAAGAAGTGAAAAGTCGGAATGACCAATTTTGTCAATAACCTGTATATTTATATCACAGTAAAAAAATGAGGTCAAGCCGAAGAAGCCTATAATTTTCTTGACTTGTTTGATATAATAAATAAAAATCTCCAAATTGAGGCTTTGGGAAAGGGGAATGAGTTCTGAAGGTGACATTAAAGAGCTTGATTTACTCTTGGAGAAGGTATATCGAGAGGGAGGATACGATTTTCGGGATTACAGGCATGGAACTGTCATTCGACGCCTGGAGAAGAGACTTTACGCTACTGAGACAAGAACATACCGAGACTATATCCAATTTCTGGACACCCATCCTGAAGAGTATGAAAAATTTGGTGAGTGCCTCACTATCAAAGTGAGTGGCTTCTTCAGAAACTCATATGCTTTTCAGCAGGTCGCTCGCCTGGTGCTTCCTGAATTGGTTTCAGAGAAGAGAAAGCGACGAGACCAGAACCTGAGGGTATGGAGCACTGCCTGCGCCCGAGGCGAGGAACCATACTCTATTGCTATCCTGGTTGCCGAATTTTTGGGACATCAGCGGCAGGGCTTTAATGTCTCAATCTATGCGACTGATATCAGTCGCCAGGCTTTAAAAGAAGCCAAGGCAGGGATATACCCTCCGAAAGATGTCAAAGGCCTTTCTGACACGATCCTTAAAAATTATTTTAACCATACCGATGGGCGCTATGAGGTGATGGCTGATATTAAACAGACGCTCCACTTCTCTTATTTTGACATGACCTCAAATGCTCGACCGCCTTTTGTGAACCTTGATTTAATTTTTTGCTGCAATGTCCTGATATATTTGCAGAAGCAGCTCCAGAAAAGGGTCCTTGATATGCTCTGCAATTCACTCCACTCTCAAGGCTACCTTATCCTTGGAGAGGCAGAGACAGTGCCTAACAGTCTCCATAAGAAGCTGGGGTGTTTAGATAGAAAGGCGAAAATATATAAAAAGGTTGGAATAAACTTATAAACTAAGGAGGGCTAAATACGATGTCACAACAATCAGTGCGCAAGAAGGGGAAGAGGGCACCGAGGGAGAGCGAGGAAACGGCCAGGCGACTCTCTCAAGAGAATGCAGCCATGGCCGAGATTGGCCGAATTATCAGCTCCACCCTGAACATCGAAGAGGTCTATGAACGCTTTGCCGAAGAGGTGCAGAAGCTTATCCCCTTTGACCGGATTGTGATTAACACCATTAACGTTGAAAAAGGGACTGTTATAAATCTCTACATGGCAGGAAAGGGGATTGTAGGTCGGCAAATTGGGGAGATCTACCCCCTTGAAGGTTCAGGCAATGCCGAGATGGTACGTACAAAGTCAACTATTCTCATACAAACAGAAGACTTCAATGAGTATAAAGACCATTTCCCCATGCTTTTGTCCACCTTTCAAGCTGGGTTTCGATCGATCATGAATGTCCCTTTATTCTCGAAAGGGCAGATCATAGGGGGGCTGCTTTTGAGATCTTTTAAACCCTATGCCTATACGGATAAGGACGTGAGGCTGGCTGAAAGAGTGAGTCATCAGATTGCCGGTGCCATTGCCAATGCACAGCTTTTTATTGAGCTCAAGCAGGCAGAGGAAGCACTGAAAAAGAGTGAAGAAGAGCTCAGGGAGGCCAACGAGGAGCTTCGGGCAACTGATGAAGAGTTAAGGGCAACGAACGAAGAGCTCCAGGCAGCCAATGAAGAGCTGCAGGCAGCCAATGAAGAGCTCAAAGAAACACAAGAGCAGCTCATTCGCTCCGAGAAGCTGGCAGCCATAGGCAGGTTGGCTGGGGGAGTCGGACATGAGCTCAGAAACCCCCTCGGAGCCATTAAGAACGCAGCCTATTATATAAAAGGGAAGCTAACAAATAGTGAATTGGCCAAAACAGAGCCGAGGGTCATAGAATTTCTCGGTATCATGGACGATGAGATAAATTCTTCTAACAAAATCATCAATGACCTTCTAAATTTTTCGCGTGTTGCCAAGCCTTCTGTCTTACCTGCTAAGATACGGAAGGTCATGGAGGACGCCCTCCCTTACTTAACTGTCCCCGAGAACATAGAGGTCATCAATAAGGTGGATGCCAATCTGCCTGAGGTTGAGATTGACGCTGACCAAATTCGCCAAGTATTTGTCAATATAGCTACAAATGCTATCCAGGCTATGCCTGAAGGGGGTAAGCTAACGATAGACGCCAGAAAGGGAGACAAATTCGTGGAAGTAGCAATCTCTGATACCGGTGATGGAATTTCCGAGGATGTGATAGGAAAGATCTTTGACCCACTCTTTACCACCCGAGCTAAGGGGATTGGCTTAGGACTGGCGGTATGCAAGTCAATCATCGAGAGACACGCGGGAACCATTGGAGTTGAGAGCAAGGTGGGAAAGGGAGCCACATTTACCGTAAGGCTACCCCTGAAATTGAATTAAATAGTGATAAGGAGGTCACTCATGAGTAAGACAAACATCTTGGTGGTCGATGACATTCGGAGTATGCGCGTGACTTTAGGAGGTATCCTGGAAGACAAAGGGCATCATGTGGTCATGGTGGAGAACGGTTATCAAGCGATCGAGGCAGTGAAGAAAACCCTCTTTGATCTCATTTTTGTTGATATAAAGATGCCTGGGATAAACGGGGTCCAAACCTTCAGAGAAATAAAGAAAATAGATCGCAAAGCGGTCGTGATCATGATGACGGCCTATTCCGTGGAAGATTTGTTGAAAGAAGCGTTGGAGGAAGGAGCCTATGCCACGGTGTATAAACCTTTTGATGTGGATAAAATCATAGCCATCATTGAAGAGGTTCTTCATGAAAAAACTCTTATCCTGGTCGTGGATGATAAGTTTAGCGACAGGGAAACGCTGAAAACAATACTCGAAGACAGGGGATACAGGGTAGCCACGGCAAAGGATGGTACGGAGGCCATTGAGATGGTCAAGAGCAAGCACTATGATATCATCTTTTTGGATGTGGTGCTTCCTGGCATCGATGGCGTTGAGACCTTTGAGCATGTTAAAGAGATAGACCCCGAAGCAACAGTGATTATGATGACTGGCTATACTGAGGAGGATTTGGTAAGGAAAGCAGTCAGCGAGGGCGCTTATACCTGTATCTATAAGCCTTTTAATATGGAGAAGTTGATAGAGCTTGTGGAGGGTATATCCAGGGAGAAGAAAAAATGATGCAAGAGACTGCTAAGATTCTGGTGGTCGAAGATGAACCTGGCTCACGTTTAACCCTGTGTGGAATACTGGAAGATGCTGGGTATGAAATCACAGGAGTGGATAAGGGAACCAAAGCCCTGGAAGTGATCAAGGATGGCAACTTTAATGTCATCATTACGGACATAAGATTGCCCGATGTTGGAGGTATGTCGATTCTGGAGTTAGCAAAAGAGATAAACCCTGACGTAGCAGTGATCATGATGACCGGATATGCCAGTATTGAATCCGCGGTCAATGCGGTAAATGAGGGAGCCTATGCCTATTTTGTTAAACCCATTAACATGGATGAAATGAAGACCGCCATTGTCAATTCCCTCAGGCAGCAGATGCTTTCTCGTGAGAACAAAAGGCTTGTGGATGACCTGCAACGGTCCAACAAGTTGCTGTTTGAGGCCAATAGACAATTAAGAACAGCCACTGAGGCAAAATCTGTTTTTTTGGCTCATATGTCTCATGAGCTGCGCACGCCGCTCAATGCCATTATCGGCTTCTCTGACTTGTTGATCGAAGGTATCGCCGGCAAAATCAATGACCAACAAAAGCAGTGTCTCGAAGACATTCTGAGCAGCGGTAAGCATCTGCTAAGCCTTATCAATGATATCCTTGACCTGTCCAAGGTGGAAGCGGGAAAGATGGATATTAAGCCAGAAAGTCTGGTGATGGCTGATGTTGTTGATGATGCGGTAACGACGGTGAAACCTTTGATCTATAATAGTAGACACGAGTTGGCTATCAGCATTGCCGAAGATTTACCTCCAGTTTACGGTGACAGGAATCGACTCAAGCAGATACTTCTCAATGTATTAAGTAACGCGATAAAGTTTACCCCTGACGGCGGAAAGCTATCCCTTGAAACCAGCAGGGAAGGCAATTTTTGCAAGGTGTGCATGGTTGACAATGGTTGCGGCATCAGGAAGGAGGATCAGACTTCCATATTCGAACCTTTCATACAACTGGATACTCGGTCTGGAGAGAAGAAGCAGGGCACAGGATTGGGGCTGGCACTTACCAAGCAACTTGTGGAACTGCTCGGAGGCAAGATATGGGTGGAAAGTGAATATGGTAAGGGAAGCCGGTTTAGCTTTATCATACCGCTCGCAGAAAAGGAAGTGGCGTCTAAAGAGTAGGAATAGCCAATGGTGCACCACATAAATATTGCTATGTTTCCCTGAACCATGTAAGGTTCAGGACCAGTCATGCACCCCACGTGGTGCATGGCAAAGAGAGCTCAAATAGACCATTGGCCCCATTTTCAGCTTACACACGTAGTTCTATTTATGGGGTACACCACCAATGAGCAAGAAGATACTGATCGTGGAAGACAGTCCTCAGAATATGAGACTGATTAAAATGGCCCTCAGTGCTGAGAGTTACACCCTGCTCGAAGCGACTGATGGGGAAGAAGCATTGGAAGTAGCCGAGAAAGAACGTCCTGACCTTATCCTTATGGATATCCAGCTTCCCAAAATGAGTGGTCTTGAGGTGACCAGGAAACTCAGGGAAATCCCTGAGTTCAGTCGAACGCCCATCATTGCTATCACTGCCTACGCTATGATGGGAGATGAAGAGAAAGCTCTTGATGCCGGCTGTAATGCCTACTTAACGAAGCCTATCAGAGTTCGTGAGCTACCCGATCTGATCACGATCATGTTGCTTCAACGGCAAGAAGAGGGCGAGGGCTAAGAGATAACCCTCCTGAGCAAACTCCGTCTCACCACACTCCACGCTGCGATCAGCATCCTAAGTAAACATCCATTACTCCCCCTGACTCAGGCCATTGTATCGACCTCAATTTTTAAGGATAAAAAAGGCCCTTCTTGTAAAATCAGAAGGGCCTTTCGATATAGGATTTTAGCACCTGCTATTGAATCTGGACGTTCACTTTGCTTTCCCAGTCCTTAATCGGGGCAAAGACCCTTAGAAGGCCACTTTCATAACGGGCCTCTGTCTTTTCGGGTACGACTTCATGAGCCAACATAAAGCAACCCGAATACTCTGTATCATCTCCCCTTGGTGCGGAAACACAGAAACTATCCTTTCTCATATCCAGTTTGATGTCCTTCTTATCGACACCTGGGAGCTCAAGTTCAATTTTGAAGCGTCCATCTTTATCATCATGAGAAAAGCAGGCGCATGGTGTTATTTTTGATCGATTGTTCATAAGAACACCTCCTTTCTCTAATAGAAATATAAGATTCGGACTTTTGAAAATCAAGGTGAAGAGGAGAAGAATTTGTGCTATAAAAATTAAATAATCCTTCGGCAGGCTCAGGGTGACAATCTGCGTCTGAATGAGAAGGTGAAAAGCTGATATGGGAATGACATTGGCTGAAAAGATATTGAGTGAGCATACTGGCAAGGAGGTCCGAACCGGCGAGATCGCGGTTGTCAAAGTGGATCTCGCTTACACTCAAGATGGGACAGGTCCATTGGCTGTGAGAAAGATCCAGGAGATGGGTTTTGAAAGGGTTTATAATCCTCAGCGGACGATCTTCTTTTTCGACCATGCGTCACCCAGTCCAAGGATTGAGCTGAGCAATGATCACGCCTTTCTCAGGGGTTTCGCTCAAAACACCGGGATTCGAGTTTCCGATGTGGGCTTGGGTATCTCTCATCAGGTGGTGGCAGAGCAGTATGTGCGACCTGGGGATGTGGTCATCGGGGCTGATTCCCATACCTGCACGGGTGGGGCCTTGGGAGCTTTTGCGACCGGGGTGGGTTCAACAGATGCCGCTGTTGCTATTGCTCTCGGCAAGATCTGGTTCCGAGTTCCGGAGACAATTCGTGTCGTCGTGGAAGGAAAGCTTCCCATAGGGGTTTACGGCAAAGATATCATCCTTCATCTGATCGGCAAGATCGGTGCAGCTGGAGCAACCTATAAGGCTTTGGAGTTTGTAGGTGATGGGACAGAAAATCTGGAAATGGCTGGAAGAATGACCATCGCCAATATGTCAGTGGAGGCAGGAGCAAAAGTTGGACTCTTTCCCTCGGATGAGATTACCCGGCAGTGGTTAAACCGTATGGAAAGGCCTGAGGAATTCAAGAGATTGGCCTCTGATCCCGACGCCATCTACGATCAAACGTTGATGATTTCCGCAAAAGAACTGAAGCCCACCATTGCCTGTCCCCACCAGGTTGATAACACCAAAACGATTGATGAGATAGGAGAGGTGAAAGTGGATCAGGTCTTTCTCGGGACCTCTTGTAATGGCCGGTTAGAAGATCTTCATGTCACCGCTCAGATATTGAAAGGGAAAAGGGTCCATCCAAGGACACGAATGATCGTCACCCCGGGTTCTCGTCAGGTTTACAAGGAGGCCTTGAAGGATGGAACCATAGAGGTCTTTATTGAATCAGGCGCACTCGTCACTCCTCCTGGATGTGGCGGTTGTGTAGGCCTTCACGAAGGCGTTCTTGGAGATGGGGAGGTTTGTTTGGCCACTCAGCCGAGGAATTTTAAGGGAAGGATGGGAAGCCCAAAATCATTCATCTACTTGGGGTCTCCGGCTGTTGCTGGTGCCACTGCCATCGAAGGCAAGATTGCCGACCCAAGAAAATATCTGTAGGAGGAGACCCCTCACCCTTCCCCTCTCCCCCGAGGGGAGAGGGATGAAGTGAGGGGTTTGAGGAGAAGAGAGATGAAGGGAAAAGCGTGGAAGTTTGGTGACGCCATCAGCACGGATCATATCATCCCTGGACGTTACTTCTACCTGAGATCGAACCTGCCAGAGCTTTCGAAGCATATCCTCGAGTACGAGAGAGCAGGGTTTTCTGAAGTGGTTTCTTCGGGTGACTTCATCGTGGCGGGCCAAAACTTTGGTCTTGGCTCCAGCCGTGAGCACGCCGCTCTTGTCATCAAGTTGAATGGAATACAGGCTGTATTGGCGAAGAGTTTTGCGCGGATCTTTTATCGAAACTGCTTTAATAATGGTCTTCCTGCCATCATTTGTGATACGGACCGAATTAAGGAAGGAGACGAGATCGAACTTCTCATCGATGAGGGGAGGATCATTAACTACACACGGAACGAGACCCTTTCGTTCCTGGCGCCTCCACCTATCATGAGGAGAATTCTGAGTGAGGGAGGACTCGTGGAACACGTAAAAAAATACAGAGATTTGAAACTGGTTTAATCCCCCCTTACTAAGGGGGAGGTGGAGGGATTAGAAAGGGTCCGGGGTTCCGGGGGTCGGGTGAAATCATCGAACTCTTGCGTGACGGAGTCTTTTAAGAGATCGAAAGAGAAAGAGATGAGTTTTGAACGCTGGAAGATTTGGTGGAGGGCTTTTCGGTTTCATTATGCTTCGGCCAGTTTCATGCCAGGCATCTTGGGAGGGATGATTGCCTGGACGACGGATAAACAATTTCTTCCGGGATATTTCCTTCTCGTGATGATTGGGTTGGTCCTCAATCATCTGGCTCTCAATATGACCGACGATTATTATGACTTTCGTCATCTTGTCGATCTATTTGCCGCAGATAGTGGAAATCCTTATACCGGTGGAAGCGGAATCCTTTCTTCGGGTTTAATCCGCCCCGCAGAGATGCGCCGGGTCTTTATGGCCTTCTATGGGATCGCCATTGGCATCGGTGTATTTTTGGGAGTGATGAGAGGAGCCTTTATCATTCTTCTTCTGGCCTTTGGTTTTTTTTGTGCCTTCTTCTATACTGCACCCCCGATCAGGTTTGGTTATCGCGGACTCGGTGAGATTGCCCAACTTCTCTGTTTTGGGCCGGGGATCGGTCTTGGAGCCTATTATGTCCAGGCCCAGAGGATTTCCTGGGAGGCCTTTTGGGGAACGCTTCCGTTTGGGATCATGCTCTTTTCGATGATCACGATCAATGAGATTCCAGACTATTTTGAGGATCGAAAGGGAGGGAAGCTCAATTTAGTGGCGCGTTTTGGCAGAAAGGCAGGGGTTCGGCTGTTTATCTTGAGCCTCCTTTTTGCTTATGGAGCCATATTGACAGGAATCATTTTAGGAAGGATTCCGGTATTAGGATTGATCACCTTCCTGACAGTTCCGGTGGCTTACAGGACCGTCTCCATTTTGCGTTCTCACTATGAGGATCCTGTTAAGATGGCCCCTTCGAATTTTGGAATGATCTGTGTCCATAATTTTACTGCTATCTTGCTCATCCTTGTTTACTTTGTTGAAGGATTGAGATGGGATCGGCTGATTCCATCCTTTCTACCCTTTTTGATTCTGGTCGTTCTATACTTTCCCATTGTGAATCTGATTTGGAAGAGGATAAATGCACAAAGGCAGAGCAAGCCAAAGGGAGTGGTTATTCAGATATGAAAGGAGGAGACCACATGGAGAAGGAAGAATCTTATTTATTAGAATTTACTGGAGCGGAGTGACCCCATTGCCACCAGATGGATCCTCTCGTGGAGAGGTTGGAGGAGGAGGCGGGGTTAAAGGTGAATCGATTCGAAGTGTGGCATCACGAAGAAAATGCCAAGCTCATGCGACAATATGATAAAGGTTACTGCGGCGGCGTTCCATTCTTCTTCAATAAAAAAACAGGAAAGTGGATCTGTGGCTCAACAGACTATGAGCGATTGAAGAAGTGGGCCCTCGAATAAACGCTAAGCGCTTAGCGCTCTGCGCATAGCGAAACAGAGGAGGTTCTAATGAGTCTTTTTGAAGATTATGATCCTTTAAAGGGGAAGATGTTTCAGGTGCTCAAACCTGATGGGAGCCTTGCGCCAGGCGAGAAGCCTCCCCTCAACGACCAGGAGACATTTGATCTTTATAGGAAGATGGTCTTCATCCGACTGGCTGACCAGAGGGCCTTGATGCTCCAACGTCAAGGCCGATTTGGGACCTATGCACCTATCTGGGGTCAGGAGGCTTGCCAAGTTGGTAGTACCTATGCCCTAAAGAAAAGAGACTGGATCTTTCCTGCCTTCAGGGAGATAGGGGCAACCTTGATGATGGGAGTTCCCCTGAAAAATTTTTATCTCTACTGGATGGGGAACGAGATGGGCAGCCGCGCTCCAGAAGGAATCAACGTCATGCCTGTCTCAGTCCCTGTAGGGACCCAGACACTCCATGCGGTCGGCGCGGCATGGGCAGCAAAGCTTAAGCGTGATAAGGTTGTGACTCTGGTCTATTTCGGAGACGGGGCTACTTCCAAAGGTGATCTTCATGAAGCCATGAATTTTGCAGGTGTCTTTAAGACCCCCACGATCTTCTTCTGTCAGAATAATCAGTTCGCCATCTCCGTGCCGAGATCTCTTCAGACGGCTTCAAAGACGCTTGCCCAAAAGGCGATCGCTTATGGATTCGATGGTATTCAGGTGGACGGAAACGATCTCTTTGCAGTCTACATGGCAACCAAGGAGGCGGTGGAGAAAGCTCGCTCCGGAGGAGGTCCTACGTTGATCGAGGGAGTCACCTATCGTTTTGGACCTCACACCACAGCGGATGATCCGACTAAATATCGAAGCGAAGAAGAGATAGAACCATGGAAACCATTGGATCCGTTTGTTCGATTGAGACTCTATCTCAAAGAGAAAGGGCTCTGGAATGAGGAGGTTGAACGTCGGCTGACCGAGGAGGCCCAAAAGGAGATCGATCAGGTGGTGAAAGAGGCTGAGGCTGTTCCAACACCCCAAGTGGATGAGATCTTTCAATATGTTTTTGCAGAGATGACCCCTCCATTAAAAGAGGAGTTAGAGTATTTAAAATCAACCTTGGGATGATGGCATAGTACAATGAAAACTTATGATCCCCCTCCATCCCCCTTTATGAAAGGGGGAGTTCATTTTTTCCTCCCTTTGCTAAAGCCTGCCTGCCGGCAGGCAGGGGAGGGAGGAGGGATTAATAGACAGGAGAGAATCCAGATATGGCTCGATTAAATATGGTAGAGGCGATCAACTTGGCTCTTCGAGAAGAGATGGAAAGGGATGAGCGTATCGTAGTCCTGGGCGAGGATGTTGGAAAAGAGGGAGGCGTCTTCCGGGTCACCGATGGACTTCAAGCAAAATATGGGAAGGATCGAGTCGTGGATACACCTTTGGCAGAGGCAGGAATTGTGGGTGCGGCTTTTGGTATGGCTGTCTATGGTCTCCGGCCGATCGCAGAAATTCAATTTGAGGGTTTTCTCTTTCCCTGCCTCGATCAAATCAACAATCATGTCAGTCGGATTCGAAATCGATCGAGAGGAAGGTTTACCTGCCCTCTGGTCATCCGAGTTCCTTACGGAGGTGGTATTCATGCACCGGAGCATCACTCCGACAGCCCTGAGGCCATCTTAGCCCACATTCCTGGAATCAAAGTCGTCATTCCCTCAACTCCTTATGAGGCAAAGGGCCTGTTGCTCTCCTCGATTCGAGATCCAGATCCTGTGATCTTCTTCGAACCCAAACGGATCTATCGAGCCATTCGTGAAGAAGTTCCGGAAGGCGAGTATACCATACCTCTTGGAAAGGCGAGGTTGGTTCAGGAAGGGAAAGATGTGACAGTGGTGGCCTGGGGAGCAATGTTAAGGGAGGTATTAAATGCTGCCGAACAATTGAGAGCAGAGAAGATCGATCTGGAGATCATCGATCTCAGAACAATCTCACCGATTGATTCAGAAACGATAGTCGCTTCCGTTCGAAAGACAGGAAGGGCGGCCATCGTTCACGAGGCTGCCAGGACTTGTGGCCTGGGAGCAGAGATCATCGCCCTCATCAATGAGAAGGCCCTTCTCTCCCTTCAAGCACCTATTGAAAGGGTGACGGGATTTGACATTCCTGTCCCTCTTCCGAAAAGCGAACATTACTACCTTCCAAATCCGAAACGAATTATTTTAGCCGTGAAGAAGGTGATGAGTTTTTAGAACACAATTTCAAATGTCAAAATCCTAAGTTCAAATGAAATATCAAAGTTCAAAGTCTAAAACTTTTCAAATTTGGGCTTTGGATTTGATTTGGCATTTATTCACTTTGGTTCATCACTTCGTGCGAGCTTTGACATTTGGCATTGCTTCTTAGGAGGAAATCTATGCCATACGAATTCAAATTTCCTGATATTGGAGAGGGGTTAACCGAAGGCGAGATTGTCCGCTGGCTGGTGAAGGAAGGAGATGAGGTCAAGGAAGGGCAACCTCTTGTCGAAGTTGAGACAGACAAGGCCCTTGCAGAGATTCCCTCTCCGAGAACCGGAGTGATTCTGAAAATACTGGCCAAGGAGAAAGAGATCGTCAAAGTCGGTCAGGTGATCGTCATCTTCGGAGAAAAAGGAGAATCCCTTGCTGTGCCGCCTCCAAGGCCATCGGTCGGAGTGGTAGGTGAATTGGAAGAGGCGCCCGAAGAAGTGCCTGCTGTAGCAGCGAAACCCGAACTGGCGAGGCCAGCTTTAGTGAGTGAACATGTATTGGCTACACCGGCTGTCAGGGCTCTGGCAAAAGAGTTGGGTGTGGATATAAGGAAAGTGAGGGGCAGTGGGCCTGAAGGACGTGTGCTCGAGAAGGATGTTCGCCTGGTGGCAGAAGGTAAAGAAAAGCCTGTGGAAGAACCGAAGATACCGAAGAAGGTCAAGAAATACGACATGTATGGATACATCGAACATATTCCCCTTCGAGGTGTTCGGAGATCGATCGCCAAGGCAATGGTCAAATCAAAATATACGGCGCCCCATGTGACCACGATGGATGAGGCCGATGTCACAGAGTTGTGGAAGATCAGGGAGAAAGAGAAGAAGGTGGCAGAGAAGAAGGGGATCAAGCTGACTATTCTTCCTTTCATTATAAAGGCGGCAATCGCCGGACTGTTGGAGCATCCCTATCTCAATGCGAGTTTGGATGATGAGAATGAAGAGATCATCCTGAAAAAATATTATAACATCGGCTTCGCCACTGACACGCCTGAAGGCCTGATGGTTCCTGTGGTCAAGAATGCGAAGGATAAATCGATCCTCCTGCTGGCAGAGGAGTTGACCCAGTTGGCTGAGAAGGCGCGCAATAGGACGATCGACCTGGCCGATTTGAAGGGCGGAACCTTCACCATCACGAACTATGGAGCCTTAGGAGGAATTTACGGCACTCCGATCATCAATCATCCCGAAGTGGCTATCCTGGGTGTGGGAAAGATAAAGGATACACCTGTGGTGAGGGATGGAAAGATTGGGATCCGAAAAGTCCTACACTTAGCTCTCTCCTTTGATCACCGTGTAGTCGATGGCGGAGAGGCCGCACGTTTCCTCAATACTGTCATCGCCCGCCTGGAAGACCCCGACCTCATCCTTTTAGAGACCTGAGATTTAACGTAAAATGGGGAGGCCCGTTTATTCTTGCTAAAGGGAGCTGGGGGACCGGGCCAAATTTTTCTCTTGACATCAAGAATTGGGTATACTATAAATAGTCTACATATGTAGACCCAATAAGGCATTAAACAAATGGGGAGAGCTAAAGGCAATGAAAGAAAAATTAACCGGTACACAAGAGAAAATACTGAATTTTTTAAAAAATTTCATAAAAGAAAAAGGATTTCCACCAACACTTCGGGAGATTGCCTCTCACTTTGGATTGAGGGGGCCTAAGGCACCCCAAAAGACCCTAATTATATTAGAGCGAAAGGGATACATCCGAAGGGTTCCAGGAGGTTCGAGGGCGATTGAGATTTTAACTTCACCTCTTATCCATAAGACCGAGATCATTCCTGTTCCAATTGTGGGTAGGGTGAAAGCAGGAGAACCCATCCTTGCGATTGAAAATATCGAAGGGCATATCAACCTTGATCGAAATCTTTTTTCTTCAGACGATGTCTTTCTCCTTAGAGTCCAAGGTGATAGCATGATCGATGCCCACATTCAAGATGGAGATTTTGCATTAGTAAAGCCTCAAACCCATGCAGAGAATGGAGAGATTGTTGTTGCTTTAATCGATGATGAGGCCACGATCAAAAGGATCTTCAAAAAAAGGGATTTGATCCGCTTTGAACCGGCCAACCCTAAAATGGACCCCATCATTGTGAAAAAAGGAGAGAAGAGAATCACCATTGTGGGAAAAGTGATAGGGATTTTTAGAAAACTTTAATATCTATGGCAGATTGCGGAATGCGGAATGCCGAATGCGGAGTAAAAACTAAAATGATAGATTTTTAAATTTTGATTTAATTCCGAAATCCGCAATCCGAAATCAGACATCCGAAATAAAATATGGATCACATTATTCTTCACATCGATATGGATGCCTTTTTTATCTCTGTGGAGCAGAGGGACAATCCATCACTGCGAGGTAAACCTGCAGCGGTTTGTGGATCCATTTCTCGAAGCGTGGTCACATCAGCCACATACGAAGCAAGGCCTTATGGGATCCGTGCAGGAATGCCGGTTCAGGAAGCCAAGAGACGGTGCCCTCAATTGATTCTTGTGGAAGGGGATCATTCCAAATATACAGAGACGGCTTCACAAATCTTTTCAATCCTAAAAGATTATACACCCCTTGTTGAGGTGGCCTCCATTGATGAGGCCTATCTCGATATCACCCAATCCCAGCTCCTCTTCAAATCTCCTTTGCACATTGCCCAATCGATCAAAGATCGAATCCGAGAGAAGGAACAACTTACCTGTTCCGTCGGGATTGGCCCTAATAAACTCATTGCCAAATTGGGAAGTCGTCTAAAAAAACCGGATGGACTTGTGATGATTGAAAAGGAGAGAGTCGAAGAGATATTAAGAGACCTCCCTGTTTCAAGCCTCTTTGGCATTGGTCCAAAACTTACGGAAGAGTTGAATTCCATAGGAATCTTTACCTGTGGTCAGTTAAGTCGATGCCCTGTTTCAGTTTTAAACGGACGGTTTGGTGTTATCGGTGAGCGGCTTTATGAGATGGGTTTGGGATTGGATGATAGTCCTGTCGTACCCTTTGATGAAGAGGAAGATGCCAAATCGATCAGCCACAGCGTCACCCTCGAAGAGGATTCCTCTGAATCCAATCTACTGAGAAAGGTTCTCCTCCAACTTTCCGAAAGGGTTTCGAGGAGGATGAGGAAAGAAGGGTTTTATGGAAGGAGGGTTACCCTTACCATTCGTTATTCCGATTTTTATACTTTTTCAAAACAGAAGAGCCTTTCCAAATGGATTAACAGCGGTAACGAGATATTCCATCATGCCTTTGAGATTTTCGAATCGATCTCCCATCCTAAACCGATTCGACTCTTAGGGGTTGGAATGTCCCTTTTGAAAAAAGAATGGTACCAATTGGATCTCTTTGAAAAGAGGGAAAAGAAGGATAAACTGCTCAAAGCGATGGATCGAGTCAACGAACGATTCGGAGACTGGACATTAACGTGGGGCTCTCTCTTTTGAATGGGGAATTCGAATAACATAGCCCGAGAATTTTCATCGGCGAAGTTAGCCTTCTCATTGATTTTTAATATCGATTGATATAGATTGGTTTTTGGGCTTCTCTGTTGAGGACATAATTTGCCTAAATCGGTAGATACCTTTTTCGGCAACAAGATTTGTATCCAGAGGAAATATCATGCCAGATAAGTATGGAAGTCATGCAGACTATATGGAGTGGGTAAAAGGGAATGCGGAGTCCCGCCAGGAGGCTGTGGAGAATGCTCTTCGTAGGGCTTTTTCTAATTTTATAGAGAAGCGGGAGGTGGAAGT
>Ga0315310_10000533_pt1 | contig 24489 bp, 31 predicted proteins | sample TDP5_MG_FD_203630 | JGI IMG/M metagenome (GOLD analysis project Ga0315310, IMG submission 203630) | Freshwater sediment microbial communities from Lake Towuti, South Sulawesi, Indonesia - TDP5 | ecosystem: Environmental > Aquatic > Freshwater > Lake > Sediment | place: Indonesia: South Sulawesi...
TGTGACCATTCCAAAAACTTTCAGGGATGGGAGAAATGAGGTGCCCTATGTATCTGCTCAGGCGTGGAAACGATGGCTTCGCAACACTTTTATCGAGGAGACCGGATGGCCTTCGAGCGAACCCAAAGCTATTGGATGGAATCCGAAAGGCAATGTTAATAAGATCGCTGGAGAATTAAATCCAGTTGACTACCCCGAGGATGATATCTTCGGATACATGCGTGCAGAGGCGGGTCAAGGACGAAGGGTCTCCGAAGAAGAAGCTCCTGAGGAAGAGGAAAGAGTAGAGGCCGGACGGACAAAGTCAGTGATGAGAGCTTCTTCCTTTATGGCATCTCTCTTAGTTTCCATCCGTTCCGCGGGGTGGAAGGGGCAGGATGAGGGATTTGTTCACTTAAAGAAATACGAACCCCAAGCGCTTGCAGAGGCTGAAGTAGAGAGATTTCTTTCAGCCATAGGCAAAGAGAAAGACAAAAAGAAGGATATTTGGGAAAGGTTGAGGGAGTTTGATAAAGATCTTAAAAGTAAAGTCAAATTGTTCGCAGATAAAAATGAGCTCGATAGTTTAAGGGACATTCTTTCAGAAAAGGCTAAGGAGAAGGGCAAAGAAGTTGACTTTATCAAAAATCCATGCAGCCCTGTTCCATATACGGCCCGATTTTACAATACACATCTTCAAGGGATATTCTGCCTCGACTTTGGCCGCCTTGGAGTCTACTGGAACCTTGGGGACAGGATAGAGTTGGAAGAAGCCAAGGCCAGGAAACTCCTTAAAGAAGGAAAAATAGAGGATGTAACCAAAATAGAACCATACAAGACCCTGAGCGAAAATGGGAAGATCGGAAATGTTTATAAAATAACAGACAAGGTGAAACCAACTCCTCAGGAACGGGCATCGGCCCTATTTCGTGCCCTCGCAAAACTGCGGGGAGGCGCGAAACAGGCTCAATTTGGTACAGATGTTTCGCCAAAGGTGCTGATCCTTGCAGGTTTGATCTGTGGGAATCCGATCTTTAACCATCTCTTTAGAGACGAACAGGAAGGGCCTGTATTAAAGGTTGAAACGCTCAAAGAGATTGTCAAAGACTATGCTGATCGCATAATAACACCAATTTATGTAGGAATTCGCACAGGCTACCTGAAGAACGAGGACGAAGTAAGGAAATTGGACAAAACCAAGGTAGACAATGTTGAAATTCAAGTTATGACGCCTATTGATGCGGCCAAACGGATTGAAGACAACTTAAAGTGACATCTATTCCAGCGTTACATGTGCAATTGGAGGGGATGACCTCCTCATTCCGTCTCCCTCTCATGATTAGTGGAACTCAAATGACTACGCCAGTCCCTTCGTACAGTAATCTGCTAGGGATGATTAGCGCCTGTGCTGGTCGTATTGTTATGCCAAAAGAGACAAGGATAGGATTCGAATTTCACTGCCGATCGCATGATGTGGAATTGGAGCGGACCGTGAGGTTGATGGTGGATAAAAAGGGGAGATTAAAGCCACAGGCAAAGGGGCAAGGGATTTCTTATCGGCAGGTTTATAGGTATCCAAAATTGGACCTTTATGTTACGGACCTTAACCTCAAGAGCGCCTTTGAAAACCCTGCGGCAACACCATGTTTTGGCCGTTCTCAGGATATTGCGTGGATTGTTTTTATTCGTGAAATTGAACTTTATCCAATGAAGGAAGGTGCGTTAGGGCCTACGCTGGTTCCGATGCCTCAACCAGGTGTGCCAGGGTTACCAGTGCGTTTACCGGAGTGGATGGATAATGCCAGAAAAGGTTATATCAGATATCCTGGACCATATGGTGTCTATGTGGCTGTGATTCCCACTACAGACCTCCGCTTTGAGGTTAAGAGAAAGGACCTTTATCATCCCTCGGATGCTAAAGGAAATCATGTGGTTTACTTGCATAGATGGATTAAAGGATGACCGACAAGATTCTTGCAAAAAGTTCAGGGGAGACACTTTCGGAACATACCATTGCTTGCTTAAAATCAGCCCAGGCGCTCATAGATTCACTGCCTCTATCACTTAATAAAAAGCAATCACTAAAAAAGGATGTTCTCTTTGCTGTAGCAATCCACGATGTTGGTAAAGCAGCTTCTGGTTTTCAGAGAGTTCTCCGGAGAGAACAAGAAAAATGGAATGGTAAAAGGCACGAGATTATTTCTGCCTCTTATGCCTCTTGTATAAAAGGGATTTCCCAGGCAGTTGTCTTTGCTATCCTGACCCATCATAAAAGCATCCCTTCAGATGGGATCACAGAGATTTTTGGATGTTTGCATGAAGAACAGATCCCCACGGTTAATATCGAAGAGACCACAATCTGGAGAGAAATGGATCAAGAGTGGAAAGAAAATGTAAGGTTATTTTCCAAAGAATGGAGAAAAATCTGCAAGTACTTAGGATGGGATTCTTTATTGAATTATAAAAACTTAAAATCCCTGTCACTTAATCCTTCTTGGCTTGAAAGAAGTTGGAGTGGACAGAGGAAATCTATTAGATTTCATGATCGTTATTATGCCTCTATTATTCGAGGTCTTACAATCGCATCTGATCATCTTGGAAGTGCCCATAGAATTCCCCCATGTATTCCTGATCTAAGAGGATTTTCTATATCTAATAAGAGTCTAAGGCCGTTTCAGGAGCGTAGCAGCAAAATAAAAGGATCGGCGATATTGAGGGCCCCGACTGGTTCAGGCAAAACAGAGGCAGCTCTACTATGGGCTCAGAATAATCAGAGGACTAACGCAAGACTCTTTTACATACTTCCTTATACCGCCAGCATTAACGCTATGCATCACCGTTTAACGAAGATTTTTGGGGGTTCTAATGTAGGGCTCCTCCATCACCGATCCACTTCGGCTTTGTATGGCATGTTAGAGTCAAACGAAGATATTTCCTCTCGCCTTGATAAGCAGCAAACCGCAGCGGCTCTTTCTGATCTTGCACGGGAGATCTGGTTTCCTATTAGGATATGCACTCCTCATCAGATACTTCGATATACTTTACGCGGAAAGGGATGGGAGTATATGCTTTCTGAATTTCCCAATGCATGTTTTATATTTGACGAAATTCATGCTTACGATCCGAGAGTTGTCGGACTTACATTGGGTTCAGCAAGGTTATTCAAACAATGGGGAGCAAGATGTTTTTTTCTTTCGGCGACCCTTCCTACATTCCTTCATAAATTGATCGTCAAAACTATGGGAAAATTACCGCTTATAGAGCCCGATCCTAAACACAATGAAGATAGAAAAATCTTGAATAAAAAACGACATATTTTAGAGATATTAGATGGGTCTTTAACGGATCACATAGAACTAATTGTTCAGGCAATGCTTAGTTGCTCATCAACACTTGTAGTTTGTAATCATGTAAAAACATCTCAAAAACTCTATTCTCAGTTAAAAGTTCGATTAGAAGAAAGACACATCGATGGAGATATTATGCTGGTTCATGGCAGGTTTAATCAAGAAGACAGAAATCGCAAAGAAGATGAAATTATAAATAACGCGTTGCCAAAGGTTTTAGTGGCCACTCAGGTTGTTGAGGTAAGCCTTGATGTGGATTTTGAACAGGCATTTTTTGAGCCAGCTCCCATTGATGCATTGATTCAGCGTATGGGGCGTGTTAATCGTTCAGGCGTAAGACCTCCATCAAAAATCGTTATCTTTACAAAACAAATAAATCCACATCATTTATATTGCAATTGCCAAAGAGAATCTCATAAATCCAATTGTAGGATAAAATTAACAATTGATGAATTGGTAAAGCTTAAGAATCCTATTAGCGAAAGAGACTTGGTGGAGGCTGCTGATAGAGTTTATAAAGTGGGATATCAAGGGGATGACAAGATTAAATTTGATGAGGGGGTTAACCATCCAGATATTCGAAAATTTGAAGAAAATGTCCTTGCCGGTGCCTATCAGGATTGGGTGGAGAGCATCATTGAGGCAACGGATGGAATTATAGAAATACTCCCGAAATGCCTCAAAGAAGAATACAGGCAGAGAATTGAGAATGGACTATGGATTGAAGCCAATAGTCTGTTTGTCCCCATCAGGGAGAAATCTTTAGTAGAGTTAAGGTCGATGCTTGATATGGCCGGTGACCCATGGATAGCCAATCTGAAGTACACATCCGATATAGGATTGAGCTATGAATGAATGGTTCAGAGAAGGTAACTATGGATGAGGAAGGAAGTTTTCCAGAAGGATATAGGGGATGGCTTTGGAACGGGAGGCAGTAGCGCGGTCATTTCCCACGACTGCCTGGCAGCCTTCATGAAGGGAAAGGGCCAGGATGAAGGCGTCCCCCAGGCCGTGCCCCTCTGTGGCCCGAAGTCGGGCTGCTTCGCGGGCAATTCTATGGTCTAAAGGAGGCTGATGGAGATGAGGGAATTCTTCCAGGAAGGAATCAATGGCCTGGATTTCCGGGTGGCGGTTTTCCTTGAGGGGTTTGACGAGCAATTCGGCAGTGACAATGGGGGAGATGACCCCTGTGATCCGTCCGTTTTCAATCCTGGAAAAAAGTTCCTCCATCATAGGGTAGTAGGGCTCTACCCTGTCGAGGAAATAGATCACACAGGATGTATCCAGACCAGCAGAGGATAGAGGGGCAATGGCCTCTAAGAAGGATGTTAGCGGGTCTTTTCCCATGAGGAACGAACATCTTTCAGGTAGGCTTCAATCTCCTCGGCAGAGCCGTAGAGACCCTTCAGCTTTCCGCCATATGCTTTTGTATAGTTGCGAGGTTTGGGGGTAAGGGTGATGTGTTCTTCTTCCAGGGTCACAGCGAGTTTGTCCCCGGGCTGAAGCCCCAGACTTCGGCAGACGCTGGCTGGAAGGGTAACCTGTGACTTTGAGGAGAGGGTTGTGGAAAGGGTTTTGCTTTGTTTCATAGTTATAGTATGCCAAGCATAAGAATGCTTGTCAAGCATAAAATACACTATGGAGAATGCCATTGAGATGGATGAGGGGAAAATGGGGAAAACTATTGAGCTGAATGAGCAGTTTGTGAAGGCCCTGAAGGTGATCCTTGACAGGGTGTAACTTATAATATACACTCATCAATGGAGACGCACCCATACGAATTGAAATATTACATAAACGACAGAAGCCAGGTCATTTTTCGGGACTGGTTGCATTCCCTCCGTGACAGGACAGCGAGGGCGAAAATCCGTGTCCGATTGGATCGTGTGGAAGATGGGAACTTCGGAGATTGCGAACCTGTAGGTGAAGGGGTCATGGAGTTGAGAATACATTATGGGCCAGGATACAGGGTATATTTCGCATTGGATGGACCAAAAATTTGCTGCTCCTCTGCGGGGGAGACAAGGGATCACAACCGAAGGATATTCAATTAGCCAAAGAGTATTGGAGGGATTATAAAAAAAGGGGAGGTTAAGATGGGAAAACGGTCAATCAGTTATCACGATGAGCTGATCCGCTCTTTGAAAGACTCCAATGAACGAGCCGAATATATTAATGCGGCTTTGGAAGAAGGTGATCTAAAATTGCTACTCAAAGCCCTGAGAAATGTTGCTGAAGCAACCGGGGGCATGACAAAACTCTCAGCCAAGACAAGGCTTGCACGCGTGAGTCTCTATCGGATGCTCTCGGATCAGGGGAATCCAGAGTTGGCGAGTTTGGAAAAGATCCTTCGGTATTTCGGATTAAAACTCTCCGTTCAACCTGAACGCGCCCATCCATCGAGTCAGAGATAGCAAGGCCAAGGGTCAGGAGGTTGGCTTTCACGGTACATGAGGAAAAATCGTAAAGAGATTGAGCTCATTGAGCTCAATGAGCAGTTCGTCAGGGCACTGAAGACGATGGAGGAGACCTTGGGCCTGTTTTCTTCATGGGCAAGGCAAAAACGAGGGGGCCTTTCAGCTTGACCGTATTCAGGAAATGAGTTAATGTAGTGATGTCACTACATTAAATAGGAGGGCAGAACATGAAGATGGGGTTGAGGGAGGCCAATCAGCGGTTTTCACAGGCGATGAAGGCGGTCAAGAAGGGGGAAGAGGTTGTTCTTACCGAGCGGGGGAAGCCCATCGCGGTGATCAAGCCGCTTCTATCGCCAGAGAAGCTTGATACGGCGATTCGACGCCTGGAGGCTGCCGGGATCTTACGAGCGGCTTCCAAGCATGGGCCTTTGCCGCCCTGGAAGCCCCGTCCCATAAAAGGGGTTCCACTCTCGCAGACCCTTCGTGAAGAACGGGATGCCGACTGATGCCGCCATCAAGGGGATATTTTGACAGTAGTGCGTTGGTAAAGCGATATGTCATGGAGTCTGGTTCGCAACATGTCCACCGTCTCGTTCAAGAGTATGATGTCCTTTCATCAGCTATTGCACCGGTGGAAGTCCTATCAGCTTTATATCGCCGCAGGGCTACAGGGGACCTGGCTGAACAAAACTTTAATGCGATTCTCTCCAGGCTTCAGGGAGACAGGGGCTACTGGGAATTGGTAGAGGTGAGCTCTCTCGTGCTGGATCGAGCAGAAGAATTGATTCAGAGGATTGAGATTAAAACATTGGATGCTCTCCATGTGGCCTCGCTTATGACGATCCAAGCTGCTTTGGGAATACGGATTCCGTTTATCACAGGCGATAGGCGACAGCGGGATGCTGCGGGACGGTTGGCTCTGGATGTGATCTGGGTAGGGTGACGGAGGATGAAGAAGAATATTAAAGAGATTGAGCTAATTGAGCTCAATGAGCAGTTTGTGAGGGCAGGAATGAAATTACGAGAGAGAGCCAACTTGGGAGAGGTGGCGGACACGGGGGAGCTTGTGGGTGCGCTCAAAGAGACGGCGATCGGCGGTAATCAGTGGGCAATTCAGCTCTACGGCAAGTGCCAGGAAAGATGCATCATAGAAGGTGAGATCCAGTTCACGACCGAGCCGGGCTGCCTGTTTCAAAAGGGGTATGGCCGGAGGTGCAATGATCAAAGGTAACTCCTCCAGATGTTCCAGGGTTTTGTCTAACGCATCAGTATGGAGGCTGGTTTTGATGAGAAGGATATTACCGACTTCGTATAGCAAGAGAGCCGGGACATGCACTTCAATGGAATGGTTTTCTACCTCTCTGAGGAGATCGCGGGCTTCCGTGAGGAGGTCTTCACCGCGCCTTTTGAACCATTTGACCAAGACAGAGGAGTCAATGACGATCTTTGCGGCCATAACGGGTATCCCGGAAATATCGGATGATGTCGGTCGAATTCCATTGTCCTATCCAGTGGTCTTCAAGCTTTCTCAGGGGGGCAAGCGCATCCTTCCAAGAAGGGCGAGGACTGCCCGAACCCTGGAGAAGAACGCGCAGGGCCTCGCGGATCACTTCACTGCGAGACCTGTTCTGGACTTTGCTCACCCGGTCTACCCATTTGAGAAATTCGTCTGGCAAGGAGATCATGACCTTGGCCATAAAAATTCACCTCCAAATGAAACACTATCATATCATATCGGAAAAGGCAATACTTTTTATATACTCTGTGGGTGATGGAGGATGAAGAAGAATATTAAAGAGATTGAGCTCATTGAGCTCAATGAGCAGTTTGTGAGGGCTCTGAAGGTGATGGAGGAGACCTCAAAGAATGTTTTTGTCACGGGCAAGGCAGGGACCGGGAAGTCCACCCTGCTTGAATACTTCCGGGCTCATACAAAGAAGAGGATCGTGGTCCTTGCGCCTACGGGTGTGGCAGCCCTCAATGTGAGGGGGCAAACCATCCATTCCTTTTTCAGGTTCAAGCCCCATGTGACTCTTGAATCCATCAAGAAGGTCAGGAGGAAGGCCAAGGACGATTTCAACGATGACGAGGAGGGCATCTACTATGATGACACGAGCATCTATAAAAAGCTGGATGCCATCGTGATTGATGAGGTGTCCATGGTTCGCGCTGATATTATGGATTGCATGGATCGGTTTATGAGGCTAAACGGAAGGAAGCGTAAGGAGCCTTTTGGCGGCGTGCAGATGATCTTTATCGGGGATCTGTATCAGCTCCCACCGGTTGTAACGAGCAAGGAGAAGGAGATCTTTACGACTCACTATACAAGCCCGTGGTTTTTTGATGCCAGGGTCATGGATGGGTTAAGGATGGAGTTCATTGAGCTGGAGAAGGTCTATCGGCAGAAGGATGAGTCGTTCATCTCTCTTCTGAATGCCATTCGTAACAATTCCGTGACTGACAAGGAATTGGAAGTGCTCAATCAACGGTATGATCCCGATTTCCACCCCGACTCGGGCGATTTCTATATCTGGCTCACCTCTATCAATGAGGCAGCAGAAAAGATCAACATGGAACATTTATCCGCCCTTGATTCAGAGCTCATGACTTATCAGGGGCGCATGTCCGGGGATTTCAAGCCGGAGTCCCTTCCCACCCAGACGGATCTAAGTGTCAAGGTCGGCGCCCAGGTCATGCTTTTGAACAATGATTCTTATGGCCGCTGGGTTAACGGGAGCATTGGAAGGATTGAGGACATTGAACATGCTAATCGGGGGGACAATGGCGATGTGCTCATTGTGGAACTAACAGACGGGGATGTCGTGGATGTCACGCCCTACACATGGGAGATCTTCCATTATTCCTTCAACAAGGAGAAGAAAAGGATTGAGTCAGAGGTCGTTGGATCCTTCACACAGTATCCCCTGAAACTTGCCTGGGCCGTGACCATCCACAAGAGCCAGGGGAAGACCTTTGATAGGGCTGTCATTGACATCGGAAGGGGCACATTTGCCACGGGCCAGGTGTATGTGGCGCTCAGCAGATGCACGAAGCTTGACGGCATAGTCCTCAAGAAGCCCATACAGAAAAAGCACATCTTCATGGACTGGAGGGTGGTCAAGTTTGTGACGCGCTACCAGTATCAACTTTCTGAAAGGGATCGTCCGCTGGAGGAAAAGGTCAAACTTATTGAACATGCCATCAAAACAAGGACACGGCTCAAGATCGTATATTTGAAGAATAACGATGTAAAGTCCAGGAGGATGGTAACACCCTCAACTGTTGGAAGGATGGAATACCTTGAGAAGCCCTTCCTGGGAATGGAGGCTTTCTGCCATGCGCGAAATGAGGAGAGGGTCTTCCGTGTTGATCGGATCCTTGAGATGGAGGAGGTCTCAAGGATTGAAAAAAGTGATGCCAGGAATCTTGCGGTGGGCAGAATCCAGGGTAAACAGGGCGCAACCCGCGGATCGTGCCGCATGGGCGATGGCAATGTCCACAAGAGCAAAGGTATGCCCTTTGAGCCTCAGGTCGTTAAGAAGTGAGCCGATGGCGACCCAGTCAGAAAAATTGAGTTCCACAATGGGGATGGCGCCGAGGGCATCAGCAAGTTCTTCCCTTTCCTTACGGGTCCGGGCACCATGGAGAATCTCGGCAACAATAACCCCGCTTGTCATGACACGATTGACGGAAAGCAATGCGCTTAGAGCCTTTCCAGCAGTAGAGGAAGGCTTTCGGAGGTATTCCACCCAGACCGAGGTATCTACCAGGACAGGGGCCTCAACCACGGGGCCCGCTTCTCCGCTCTTTTCCTCTGTGCTCCCGCCATACGGGTTCAATCTCGATCTTCCCCGCAAGGGCCCTGAGTTTCTCCAGCTTCCTGGTTCTGATAGCCTCTTCCATTGCCAGATGGATAGCCTCTGTCTTTGTTCTGGCCCCGGTGAGCTTTACGAGCTCCTGAACCACGCTGTCTTTAAGATTCAATGTTGCTCTCATGGCACTTTTATGATGCATATTTATTGTATGCATAGATAATGCATATGTCAAGCGAGACTTTGAGGGAGAACCACTCAGTGAGTTAGGAATGACAGATACAGAAAGCGACATCAGAAAGAAGGTGGAGGGACTCCTTGGCGCCTGGAGGATGCCGGTGAGGGAGATGGAGAAAATCCTGTCTTTCGGGAAGGCGGCTGTGCCTGCGCTTGTGGAAGCGCTTGAGGGAGACTCTGACGACGAGAAAAATTATCTCTGGCCCATCGTGCTTCTCGGTGAGTTTCGTTCCCCGGAGGCCATCCCTGTTCTCATCTCCTATGTGAGGCGGGCCAGGCACATGGACCCACTGGCCTACGCTGCCGCAGAATCCCTGGCCAAGATCGGCCCTCCGGCCATCCCGGCCCTGATCCAGGTGGTTGAGGAGGGTGCTTCTTCAGCGCGCCTCTATGCCTATGTCGGCCTGGGGAGGATTACAGATGAACGGTGTTACAAGGCCCTGTGTGCGGCCCTGAAGAAGGACAGGGAGATGGGCGATGTAGTGGCCAATGTCCTTGTGGATCTGGGACGCAGGGATGCGATCCCCCACATCTATCATGCCCTTCAGAAATGCGCGCCCTGGCAAAGGGTGGAATTTGAGGATTCAATCCATAGCCTCCATAGGGGTGAGATGCCTTTTGGCTTCCAGCCCCAGGACTGGAGGGCCCGCTACCGCCCTTTGCCGAACTGGGATGGCGATTTTGATATGGGATGGGTGTGGATAAGTTCTATCGTGCACAGCGACCCGAAGCTCCAGGAGTTGAAGTCTGTGAAACCCATTCGTCCTCTACAAGACATCCTCAACGATCCTCCGCCCATTGATGATATAACCAGGTGCTCCGAGTGCAGGGAGGCGGTGAGTTTTCCGACCGGTCTTCCGGTGTGTCCTGAGAATGCTGCGGAGACAGCAGTGGTTCAGGAACACTGGTTAAAGGGGTTTGACAAGGAGGGCTACAGGAATATCTTTGAAGTTCTGGACGACATGGATGAGGAAGAGTGGGAGCTCAGGGAAAAGAAACCCTGGAGTAAAAAGGGGAAGAAACTACAGGATGAGAGACTGGAGATTCTTTCTATACAGCGCCAGACCGCTCTCTGGCTCATTGACCAGGGCGTGAGGAGAGTTGATGAAGCTCTGAAGCTCCTTGAAAAAAAGCGCGCCGAGATTGAGGCACAGTATAGTGAACCCTCGCTCATGTCTGTTCAACAAAGGAAGGTCGGGAGGAATGCCCCCTGCCCCTGTGGGAGCGGGAAGAAATACAAGAAATGCTGCCTGCCAAAAGAGGAATCCAGAAGGAAGCCTTCCACTCCCGAGATCGCAGACCAGTGGGCTTACAGGATCGGGTCCATGGAACGGTCTCTGGCGAAGATGGATACATCTAAACTCATGCCTGGCAAGACATATACAGGCCCGATATCTGACCTTATGACGCAGGAGATCCCTCATGCCCAGGAGCTCGTGTATGACGGATGGGAGCTTCTCGGCCGGGGGGACATGAAGGGGACCAGGAAGGTCTTTCGTGAGGCGCTCAAAGCAGATGCCTCTCTGGCTGACATACACAATGGCCTCGCCAGCATTGCCTGGGTAAGGGGTGATCTCGCTGAGGCGGGAAAGGAGTATAGGAATGCATACGAGAAGGCCAGGGTGTCGTTAGGCACAGAAGAGCCACAGGCTTTTTCCTGGTGGGGTGAGCTTAAGACACGGCCATACATGAGGGCCCGCCACGGCCTGGGCCTGGTGTACTGGAAACAGGGGCGATACGATGAGGCCCTCCATGAGTTCACAGCCCTTCTGCACCTCAATCCCAATGACAACCAGGGCGTGCGTTTTCTCATCGCTCCCCTCTACCAGCTCAAGGGCGACCTTGACGCAGCCTTTGCTGCCTACGAATCCTATGCACAGGGCTATCCCGATGATATCCCTGATCCCCATTATTACGCCTCGTGGGGCCTGGCCCTTGTTGATGCCGGGCGCCTATCTGAGGCATTGCAGAAATGGCACAGGATGATCTTTTCCAACATCTACATTGCTCCGGTGATCCTGGGCCATGACTCTTCTCAAGTTGATATCTGGCATGGTTCTAATCTGGCCATGAAAGACTATGCTATTGAGTATATAGCGGAATTCGGTGAGATCTGGGAGAAAAAACTGGTCGCCCTCGCTATTCTGGAGCGCCTGTGGAAAGACCCGGAGGTGCAGGCCAGGGTGGAGAGGTATGTGGAGATTGGTGAGGAATTAAAGGATGTGGAGCCGGGCAAGAAAATGACCCGCCTCTTGGACGCCCGGAGACTCATTGAGGAGGCTTCGGTGAGCCGGGAGTGTATGGAGAGGATTATCGGGAAGGCCGGGTATTAAGCATGGAACAGGTGATTATTGACCAGTTTGGGGCGGTGCTGAGCAAGAAAAGCGAGCGACTCATTGTGAAGGCGCCGCAGTGGCCAAGCCTGGAGCCTGTGGCTGATGCAGCCCAGGCGTGGCTGCCATTTCCTGAGATCGTCCCGCCGCCGAAGGGAGAGGAGAAACCAAAGGGGAAGTCCAGGGTGATCCTGGAGGTTCCATTTTTCAGGATTGCTGAAATTGTGATTGCATCTCAGGGAGTTTCCCTCTCTTCAGACCTCGTTGAGGAATGCTGCGAACGAGGCATCCGCATCAGCTTCCTTGACCATGGCGGCAGGCCCTTTGCCATGCTTTCCTCCCCAATGCTCACAGCCACAGTGGCCACCCGCAGGGCGCAGATGGAAGCCCTGAATGATGGGAGGGGCGCAGAGTTCTCCCGGCTTGTTGTCGTGGGTAAGCTCCGCAATCAGGCGAACCTTCTCAAGTATATCGGAAAGTATCTCAAGGAGGCCCACCCGGAGAAGTTTGAGGTAGTAGAAAGCACGGTGGATATCCTGGAGAAGCTCCGGGGTGAGGCCGAGGGAATCACGGGCCCATCGGCCGATGCCGTGCGACCAGGGCTTATGGGTATTGAGGGCTCAGCCGGTCGGGTCTATTGGGAAGGGGTGCAGACGATTCTCGCGGGGAAAACAGAGTTCCCTGGCAGGGAGCATCGGGGAACATTGAACCCTGTGAACGCTTGCCTTAACTATGGGTATGGGATCCTGTATGCCCAGGTTTGGGGCGCTGTGATGAATGCAGGCCTTGAGCCCTTTGCCGGGTTCCTCCATGTGGACAGGCCGGGCAAGCCCTCACTTGTACTTGATCTCATTGAGGAGTTTCGCCAGCCGGTTGTGGATCGGGCAGTCATCGCCATGTTCAACCAGGGGCAGGCTATTGACATGAAACAGGGGCTTCTGGATGAGACGAGCAGGCGGGCTGTGGCTGACAAGATTGTAGAGAGACTCAAGAGTCCGGAGCCCTTTGAGGGAAGGCGTTACGAGGTGCGCAGCATCATCCAGATGCAGGCCAGGCATGTGGCGACATTTCTGAGAGGGGAACGGCCCTATCGCCCCTTCGCCTTCAAGTGGTGAGCTGTGGAAGAGCTTCACACCCTGGTCATCTACGATGTTGTTGAGGACAATATTCGCACCAAAATTGCGGATATCTGTAAAGACTATGGGCTCAAGCGATTCCAATTCAGCGCCTTTGAGGGTCCTTTGAGCCGCAACCGAAGGGAGGAACTATTTCTCAAACTTGGAGACAAACTGGGGGAGACACCGGGGAAAGTCGTGCTCATTGCTGTGTGCGAGCGAGACCTCAGGGGAAGGATGGAGAAAATCGTAGAGAAACCCGAAGGGAAGGAACAAGGACCTGGGGAAGGTTCAGGTGTTCAAAATGATCGAGCTGAGGGTGACTGACATCAAGCAGTATGAATACTGTCCCAGGGTGGTCTATTACAGCTACCTCATGCCTGTGGACAAAAAGGCCACCTTTAAGATGGAGCATGGGAAGAATGCAGAGGATGATGTTGATCGCCTTGAGAAAAGGCGGGGTTTGAAGGAATATGGCCTTACTGGCGGAGAGCGCTTCTTTCATTTGTGGCTCAGGTCGGAGAGGCTGGGGCTCTCAGGGAAGCTCGACCTTCTCCTTAATACCCCTGAAGGGAGGTTTCCTGTGGATTTCAAGGAGACCCGCTCTGTTGTGTGGAGGAACCATGTTTCCCAGCTTGTGGGATATGCCCTCCTGGTAGAGGAGAACTATGCGTGCACAGTGAGCCTGGGATATCTGTATTTTCTGCCCGAGGAGAAGGTTGTGCCTGTGGCTATAAGAGGAGAAGACAAGGAGGCTGTGAAGCAAGTTCTTCAAGGGATGCGGGCGATGCTGGAACGGGAAAGTATGCCAGAGCCTTCACGGGTGGAGGGCCGTTGTGAGGAGTGCGAGTTTCGGAACTTCTGCGGGGATGTATTTTGAATTTGTTATACACAATTCCTTTCTCATTTATGGGAGAGGTCAGGAAGAGGGTTATAACATTGCGACTTCGCAAAACCAGGTATGGTTATTTCAAAATATAATGTTGAGAAATAATTTGATTTTTAATTCAAATTTTGTATTGTTTTTTGATAAGATATGTTAAGGTTGCTATGGACTTCCCGATGAAGAGGGAACTGAAAATGCCCTATGAGTTGATTCCAAACATTCATCCAGTTTGTTGCTATGGACTTCCCGATGAAGAGGGAACTGAAAATTCAAGGTCGTTAAACTTCTCCATATATGGACTGGGTTGCTATGGACTTCCCGATGAAGAGGGAACTGAAAATGATTAAATTGTCCCAGGGGAGAAACCCCCAGGTCAGGTTGCTATGGACTTCCCGATGAAGAGGGAACTGAAAACTCTAATGCAGCCGTTTCCATCTGAAAAAGTGTCAAAGTTGCTATGGACTTCCCGATGAAGAGGGAACTGAAAATCATTTGCTTGAAAAGATGGCGAGGAAAGTTAAGGTTGCTATGGACTTCCCGATGAAGAGGGAACTGAAAAGATTACTATGATTATGTGATTTGGAATCCTCGAATCGTTGCTATGGACTTCCCGATGAAGAGGGAACTGAAAAGCTTACAAGATATACCCTGAAGGGCAAGGGTGCTTCATAGTTGCTATGGACTTCCCGATGAAGAGGGAACTGAAAATATTATATAGCAATGCCTTATAGTATAGTGTAGAGAGTTGCTATGGACTTCCCGATGAAGAGGGAACTGAAAAGAAATCGGCAATAAAGCTCAATAACACGGGCGCAAGGGTTGCTATGGACTTCCCGATGAAGAGGGAACTGAAAAATTGGATAGGGTTATCAGGGCCGCAACAAAAGAATAGTTGCTATGGACTTCCCGATGAAGAGGGAACTGAAAAGATATACGGACAGCCTCTCTCTCAACCAAGCACAAAGGTTGCTATGGACTTCCCGATGAAGAGGGAACTGAAAAGTTTCATCCGCTTAGGCAGCACCAATGGTAAGAAGTTGCTATGGACTTCCCGATGAAGAGGGAACTGAAAATCTTTTCATATCTTCTCCTTTTTCTCATGCGTGAATTCGTTGCTATGGACTTCCCGATGAAGAGGGAACTGAAAATGCGCGGCTCATCGGCAAAACTCTTGAAACCGAAGGGTTGCTATGGACTTCCCGATGAAGAGGGAACTGAAAACCCGACGAGGTGCTTCTCCCGCCTGTAAATGTTACCGTTGCAGGCTTATGGGAAAGACAGAGATTGTTTTATTTGGAGGTGGCGGTAGCTGCGCCTGCAGCCATGCCGAAGAGACCCTTTATGTCCTCGTCCTCAAATCTGAGGCCTGCACCGAAGAAATACAGGGGGTCCTTATACTTGTTGATGAAGTCGTTGGCTCCTCCGGTGAGAAAGACATACCTCCACGGCGTCCACATTAGGGTGCCCTTGAGATAAGGATTGTTGTCCCTGCCGAAGTCCATTGCTTCAATGCTCAATATGATCTGATCCCTCCAAGGCTCAATGTCAAGTCCGACACCACCTGTAGATTCAATGATTCCTCCCCTGAGTGTAAGGAACCAGAGCCGCTTGGCGATCTCCAGGTTGAACTTCACCCTATCTTCAACTTTCTCCGTGTAGGTCTCTGTCACAGTTCCATCCGTCTTGGTTGTTGTTCTCTCCCAACTGCTAAACCCCATTGGGTCGCTCGCGATTCCGATAAGGTAATATTTATCCGGCTTTGGTTCCAGACGCAGGTTGAGATAACTCTTGAGATTCTCAGGAAGATACTGATATTCCCCCCTGTAATCAATGAAAACCCTGAACCTGCTGGAGCTGGCAATGAATGTGTTCACTCCATCAATAGCCTGGTTCAGTTTCTCAACGGTGGTCTCGTCGTTTACGAGCTTCCCTATGGTTCCCTTGCCCTCATCAATCTTCTTCGTAATACTTTCAAGGTTTTCAAGGGACGCCTCAAACTTTGCCGATGCCTCCCTGAACCGATCAATGCTCTCCTCAATATTATTCCTGTTCCCATCCAGCATTCCATCAAGGCTTTCTGTGATAGCCCTGGCGTTTTGAATAAGGATTGGCCCCTCAGCGGCCAGGGTTCTGGTGAATCTCTCCAGGTTGCTCACCATCCTATTCACAATCTCCGTGTTGGTATCAACGGTTTGGTTCAGCTTCTCAGACATATTCTTTATGTCCTTGGAGATCATGCTCCATTGGGTGATGAGCTCTTCAAAATCCGGAGGGGAGTCTGTCCTGATGATCTCACCGCCCTCATTGATGGGCTCGGCCTCAGGTGAACCAGGCTGGATATCAATGAACTTCTCTCCCAGGAGCCCGCGCGTCCTGATGATGGCCTTTGAATCCTGTCCCAGCTTGACATTTTTCTGAATTTTCATTGTCACAAAGGCCCTGCCTTTTTCCAGGGCTATTACCTCAACTTCCCCGACTTTGATCCCCGCAATAAAGACGGATGTCTTATCATTGACACCTTGTGCAGAGTTGAAACCTGCCTGCACACGATACCCTGCAACCCTCCTGGCACCGAACCCACCAACCTTCAGTGTTATCCAGAAGAGAATTACAACAAGGATAAGAACAAATGCTCCAACTGTTGCCTCAAGGCTCAGTTTTTTCCTCTCCATATCGCCTCCTATGACCGCAGAAGAAGGACCTTCATACCTTTATAGGGCCTTCGGCCTTTCTGGCCAGAAATTGCCTGACAACAGGGCTTTTTGACCTCTTGAATTCCTCAGGTGTCCCCTCTTCCACAATTTTCCCATTGTAAAGCATGGCCACCTTGTGCCCAATCTTAAATGTGCTCGCCATATCATGGCTTATGGCCACAGCAGTGAATTTCAGGTATTCCTGTGTCTCCCGGATCATGGTATCCACAGCATCGCTCATGACAGGATCGAGACCGGTCGTCGGCTCATCAAAGATTATTATATCAGGATCAAGGGCAATGGCTCTGGCAAGGCCGGCCCTCTTTTTCATCCCTCCTGACAGCTCAGCAGGATATTTGCTCCCTGCCCCCCCAAGCCCCACAAGTTTGAGCTTCTCCTCTACCCTGGCCATGATCTCCTTTTCTGACAAATGTGTGTGCTCCCGCAGTGGAAAGGATACATTCTCCGCCAGGCTCATTGAATCAAACAGTGCCCCGCTCTGGAAGAGAAATCCGAAGCGCTTGAGCAGCTTGGCCTTTCTCTCATCATCATATTTCCCGATATCCTCCCCATCAATCAGGATCTGCCCCCTGTCAGGTTTCAGCAAACCAATGATATGCTTGATGAGGACGCTCTTTCCGCACCCGCTCGGGCCTACGATTACTGTGGTCTTTCCCTTCTCCATTGCAAGGTTCACTCCGTCCAGCACCTTTTGTGTCCCGAAAGATTTATATAGGTTTCTGATCTCAATCATGTTCCGCCCCTGTCATCGTCCAAACATCAAGGCTGTCAGAAAATAATCGCTCACAAGGATGGTAACAGAGCTAATGACAACAGAGTGCGTGGCAGCCTTGCCAACCCCTTCAGCGCCTCCCTCGGCATAGAATCCCTTGTAACATCCCACCACGGCAATGGTAAGGCCGAAGAACGCCGCCTTGACCAATCCGGTATATACATCCTTCAGTTCAAGTGCATACACGGTATCCTGAATAAAGCGATAGGAATTAAGATCGAGAAGATACACCCCAACGAAGTAGCTCCCCCAGAAACCGACGAACTGGAATAGAACAGCCAGAAGTGGGACCATAATGACTGCCGAGATAACCCTGGGAAAAACAAGATACTGAACGGGGCTTATTGCCATTGAGTACAAGGCATCAATCTGCTCCGTAACCTTCATCGTTCCCAGCTCCGCTGCAATAGCAGACCCGGCCCTTCCCGTTACCATAAGGCCGGTCAGCACCGGGGCAAGCTCACGGGACAGGGCCAGGGCCACAGATGGACCCACAAGGTTCTCAGCGGCAAAAAGCCTGAAGGCATAAGAGGTCTGAAGTGCGAAGACCATTCCTGTAAATATCCCTGTTAGGAACACAATGAATCCTGACTGAACCCCAATGAACTCCATCTGCTTTAGAATGACCGTAAGCCTGAATGGCGGCCTCACCATCCATACCAGGGTCTCAATAAAAAGATAAACAATCCCACCCAACTCTTCGGCGAAGAGCTCAAAGCGCCTGAAAACTCTTTCAAGAATATCAACCATTAATTCCTGTACTCCCTTGGGACTCTTTTCCCAATGCCGGTGAAGATCTCGTAAGGGACAGTATCAGCCCAATCAGCCAGGTCATCTGAGGTGATCTCCTCTTTCCCCTGTCTTCCCATGAGGACAACTTCGTCCCCTTGCCTCACTCCTGGAATCCCTGTCACATCCACCATGGTCAGATCCATGCATACCCGACCAACAATAGGGACCTTTCGGCCCCTGATAAGAACCATTCCCTTGTTAGACAGTTTTCTCGGATACCCGTCACCATAGCCAATAGGAAGGGTTGCTATCAGGCTTTTCCTCCTCGTGAAATATGTCCTCCCGTAACTCACTGAAAATCTGGCAGGGACCTCCTTGATGAAGAGGATCCTGGTCTTCAGGCTCATAACAGGCTCAAGTCTCCCCAACATTGTATCCCTGAACTCAGGTGAAGGGAAGCCGCCGTATAGGATGATACCTGGACGGACAATTGTGTATAGTGACTCGGGGACCGAGGCAAGCCCGGCGCTATTGGCAATATGACGCAAGGGAAAGGAGAATCCCAGGACAGATCCTGTTTGGATTGCCTTTTCAAATTGACGGATCTGGGAGCGCGAAAAACTCTTGTCGGGTTTGTATGATTCGGAAAAATGGGAGCCAATTCCATCTACATTAAGGGCCTTGAGCGCCTTTAGCTCAATGAGGAATCCCTTAACCTGGCGCGGAAGCACGCCTATCCTGCCCATGCCTGTGTCAATCTTGATGTGGACTGAAAGCTGTTTATTCTGCCTCCTCGCCTCCCTATTAAGGCTCCTGGCAATCTTGATATCAAATAGAAAGGGCGTAAGCCTTGCCCTGACAATGTCCCTTTCCTGGCCGGGAAATACCCCTCCCATGACGAGAATTGGCCCCTTGATCCCTGCATCCCTCAGCTCAATGCCCTCCTCCATCAGGGCAACCCCGAGGTATTCTATACCGTTTTCCTGAAGCCTTTTTGATATTTGAACTGCGCCGTGGCCGTAGGCATCAGCCTTGACCACGCCGAGAACCCTCTTTCCCCTGGCAAGGGATTTCACCAGCCTCGCATTGGAATCCAGGGCCCTGAGGTCAATCTCGGCAACAGTTGGACGGTGCACCATACTCATATCCTCACAGCCATTCTATTCGGATTAATGATTTCACCCTCTTAAAGTCTGGATCGCCGGTGATAATAGAGGCACGCTTATCTATGGCAAGAGCCACAGTAAAACAATCGGCATAGGAGATAGTATGCTCTGCCTTAATCCTGGCAGCACTCCATACCATTTCTTCATCGGGATGGACTATCTCCATAGGAAGCTGCCTCAAGCTGGCCATAACCTTTTCAGCGGTATCCCGATCAAATCCTCGCAGTGTTTTATAATAGACTTCCCCCAGATTGATTGTGCTCATAAAGGCTTGGACCCTTTTCTGGGCACAGAGACGGAGGATGTCCTCTATTGTGGAAGCTTCTTTTTCGTCCTGGATATATACCAGTATGGCATAGGCGTCCAGGACAAATCTTTTAGCGGGCTCTATCATCTTTCCTCCGCTCTTCCACCAATTCTTTGGCAAGAGAGCCATGGTAGCTTCTAAGGATTCCTCTGAGGGAGGTGATAGGATCTTCAGGAAGAGGAATAATTTCTGCCTTGTCTCCTACAGCTTTGATAGAAACCTTTTGCCCGGGTTTGATTCCCAGCTTCCTTCTGACATCCCTGGGAATGACCACCTGCCCCTTGGTTGAGGTTTTAACTATTGACATATGTTTTACCTTTCCAATAAAGTATAACTTTTTATAGATCGTTTGTCAATCATCTTCCCAGAAATAAAATCACCCAACCCCCCTTTCATAAATGTGAAAATAAGGGGGAATTTTTAGTCGCCGTAGGAGTAATAGCGAAGGATCAAGTCTATGGCATCATAATATGTTTTCCAGGTCACATTATCTCCTGATGGTCACCTTATGGGAATCCTGTGACCTGTCAGGAAAATAGGAGAGGACTCCAGATGCCTTTTCATACGAGTAAAAACCATCGTTCGTTGATACGGTAAAACCAATGGGGTAATGTCTGATCTCAGGAACAAAGATCTCTGTGGGCCCCTCGGTATCCAGGTTCTCATCGAACTCAAAGGAAAATTCCCTTGTATTAATATCAAAAGAGAGCAGCTTCGGGACTCCAGCAGTCTTCATCGGATAGGGTCGGGAAAGGACATCCAGGAGTGTTGTGGAGGATGTGAGTCCTAAGGCATCCGTGAGAAACCTCTCTTCTCCAATCGGAGAGATCGGGCTCATGAGGTCATCCTCAAGAATGTTGTAGTCCCAGTCAGCCCATCCGGCAAGGAACTCATCCATGAGCTCGGCTTGGTCCTTCATGTATCCCAGGCTGTTGGTCGTGGAGGCCAATATGCCCCACTCCCCAACCCACCAGGGTATGTCCCCAAGCTGCTCCCTGCTCTCCTTTTCCAGTAAGTCAAAGGCTGCCATTGCCCTGGTGCGTTTCCCGTCGTATGGATTCACCCACATCACCATCGGGTCATAGTAATGAGGTGCAAAGACAAGGTTGGAAAAGGGCATCTTTCCAAGGTAGGTCTTGAGCCCCCCTCCCACAACGATAGATGGCTCGAAGAAAATGAGACAGCCAGGATGGACATTTCGCAGGGCAGGGATGAGCTTTTTGTAGAACGGCTCAAGCCTCTCCTGTTCAAAATCGGGCCCATTCAAAGGAAGCGATCCCGGATGAGGCTCATTGATGATGTCATAGCCAATAACAAGGGGATTGTCCTTATATCTTCTGGCAACCTCCTGGAATGCCTTGATGTAGTGGTCCTGGAGGAGGTCGTTTGTCCAAAGGTTATCAAAGGAGGCCTGGACAGCCGGGGAGAAATAGTTCAAATACCAGGTCTCAGAACAGTCAGGACCGGGAAGATATGTGAGCGCGGCCCATTCTGGCGCGCCGTCCCCGCAGAAGACCCGAGAATAAATATCCTGGTGCATGTCCAGGACAAGGTAAAAGCCCCTGCTTGTCGCCCTGTCCACCCACTCATCCAGCTTGCTGAGGTAATACTGGTTATACACGCCTGGGGCAGGCTCTATCGCCTCCCAGATAATGAGGTAGCGCAGGGAGTTGAACCCCCATGCCTTGAGCCTGTCAAGCTCTGCCTCCTGGTCGTCTCTGAGTGGATGAAAAGGAGGAGATTTGGCTTTGTTGCTCAGGTTCATCCCCCTCAGGAGGATCACCCTACCCTTCTCATCCTTGATCCATCTCCCTTCGGTGTGAATCCCCTTGGGAGGAGCCGGCGTTTTCTCTCTGCATCCTGCACTATTGCCAAAGATCAGGCCGAGGAGAAGAGCAATCAGCACAAAAGGGATACTTCCTACATTTTTATGGGTCTTCACTGCCTTGTTAGTTCCAAGGTCAGTCGCTGCAATAATCAAGGGGTTGAAAAATACTGCCCAGCTATTGATACGTGGCTCACCCCGTCATCAAAGGTGTCAGCATAGAAATTGTTGTAGTCAAAGTTTAAGAACTTGGCCCCCATGAGTTCCCATTTAAAAACTCTTGAGGCCGTAAGATTCGGCACGGTCCCCAATGGCAATGTTGGCAGTGTAAAGCTCGTCAACCCATCCGGAGCAATTATTGTCCAGAAGTTCCTGTCATCAGTGTCATCTGGAAAAGTATTCTTGGTGTCAATGAGGTTATTCAGATTGAGGCTCAATCCGGAAGGTGCAGTCCATGTGAAGTCGTTGCCAATGAGCATGCTTAAATCTGCCGGGGTTGTTCCCACTGAGATATTGATAAATGAATCAAGGTTGACCGTTGCTGAGGCCGTGAGGTTTCTGGCAGCCATCAATGAAATCTGTCCAGAGGAGCTAAGGACTAAGCCGCTTAGCATATACGGGATTCCTTCAATGGCGCCGGTTGGCTCGCACACAGTAAATGTTATCGTGGATGCCGTTGTAACAAAGGCAGATGGAATTGCGAAATCAATCAGGCCCTCTCCCCCAAGGTCACCATAGGCAATGGCCGCAGTTAGATTAATTCCCATGTTATTTGGGGGAGGGGTGACGAAATTAGCAGTTAGAACCCTGTCCATTGGAATGCTCAGGGATATGTCCTTGGATATTACCTGGCCATTTGAAAGACTCAGCCCCCTGACGATTCCGAATTTATAAGGGGTAAAGGTGGTCGTAATGGTGTTATAAATCCCAGCAACAGCATAGACAGCAAGGTCCCCTGTCTTTGTGGTAACAGTAAAGTTAGGCTTGATTGTATCAATATAGATGTTCTGATAATCGGGTTGAGGAATAGCTTCTTCTAAGATGCCCTCCTTTGTCCCGAGAACATAGGCAACCCTTAAGTTGGGATCAAGTGTATGGGGAACCCCATCCCAACCCTTGACATCCCCTGTCACAGTGGCGCTTGGAGTGCTGCTTGTATAGGGCTCAATGCCCATGGTGATCTGGGAAGCATTGATATCAAGAAGGGTGAGGTATGTGTAATTCTGCTTGGCAATGGTAACGGTTGTAGGCCCGACTATGGCTGTATCCGTAAACCCAATCTTTCCATCTGAGCCTGTCCAACCTGTAAATGGGCTGCCTGTTGGACCGACCATAACAAGTGCATTGGGAAGCGGCAGGTTTGTTGAGGAATCCAGGGCAGTGATAATGATAGAGCCTGCAATTGGGCCGCCGCCTGTTCCACCCCCTGGACCCTCTGTTGTAAAAGACCATGAATATACTCCAACCATAGTATTCCCCATGGTATCGGCTACACCTGTCACGGTAGCTATATATTTAATCCCATATTTAAGCTTCCCTGTAGGGATAAATGATGCAGAGAGCTGGGAAGAGTTATATGAGACCTGCCCTGGGACAAGGCTCCCTGATTCATCAATAATGAAAAATGTAACTGTATTCACTGTTGATTGATCAAGTGGTTCGGAAAAGTATGCCTTTATTGTTGCTGATATAGAGACACCTGTTGCTCCATTAGAAGGTGACACAGAGCTAATATCAGGGGGAACATTGTCAACATTAACTGTGACTCCGCTCCCAGGGGATTCCTGATTTTCAGCCTCATCCTTGGCCCTGGACAAGAGATTGAATGTCCCTTCAAGAGGAAGGCTCCACTCATAGCTGAAGTTTTCATACCCTGTATCGCCAGATATGGTTGCATCATTCCATGTATTTCCTCCATCAGTAGAAACCTCTACCAAAGCGACACCAGATCCTGTGCCGTCCGTTACTATGCCTGAGATAATATAGGTTGCCCCTTTCAGGATGGCTCCATCCTGTGGAGAGGTGATGATAGAAATCGGGGGGACATTGTCAACGCTTACATACTTTGTCTCCCCTTTGCATCCAAAGAATAGGGCTATTATAACGAATAACGCAACTACCTTAAGCATATTTTCTTTCATTGTCTCCCCTCCTTATCAAACAATAATAATTTGCCTTCCGTCTTGCCGTCTGTGACATAGATCACGCCATCTTCTCCTTCCACCACTGGAGGAGCCTTGGAGCCATCAGGTTCAGAACGGGGCAGTAAAAACTCCAGTAGAATGTCAAGACGAGCACGATCAAAACCCTTCCCTTTACGAACAGGAAATAGTTTCCCGGGAAGGACCAGAGATCAAACCATGCGGCATTGAGCGCCTCAAGAAAACCTCCGGCACAGGCGCTGGCAAGATACTGATATTTCAAAGGCTGATCCATTACAGCCCACGCAAGGATGCCCATGGCCATGCCCTCGACAAAGATGATCTGGAGAAAGACAAATCCCGGCACAGAGAACACCCATAATTTCATCGCATATGCCAGAGCCTCTACAGATCCCCCAAGCAGGACGCCTGAAATAATTATGGAGATAAACTCCTGCACACCACTCACGCTATTCTTACCCATCTGCCCTGTCAAGGGTGGGCTTAAAAGAAAAATCCTGATAAATATTATCTAACTACGGTGGTGTAAACATAATTGCAAGTCCTGAAGAGAGCAAAGTCGGGGGATAGCTGTTATACCGGGTTCCATCCCCTTGGTTAAGTCCTACTGTCTCTGCTCCAAATGGGTTGATCACCTGATACTGGAATAGTATCCTGTTTGTTCCTTCATACAGGATCACCTGGA
>Ga0315310_10000534_pt1 | contig 24469 bp, 19 predicted proteins | sample TDP5_MG_FD_203630 | JGI IMG/M metagenome (GOLD analysis project Ga0315310, IMG submission 203630) | Freshwater sediment microbial communities from Lake Towuti, South Sulawesi, Indonesia - TDP5 | ecosystem: Environmental > Aquatic > Freshwater > Lake > Sediment | place: Indonesia: South Sulawesi...
CTATAGTTGTTCTGCATGAAAAATGGGGTCTAATAAATGGGACCAATAATGCAACAGATCTTTATACAGATTGGATAATACCTTGGGATTCCGGGGGAATTGCCGTAGGGCTTTTTAATAATATAGGGTTCCATAAAGATTGGTTTCAAACTAGCCTATTTACTGGTATGAGACCTAATGATGTGATTTGGAACCAAAATGTGCCCCTTATTTTATCCAGTAATTGTGCCTATCGAACCAGTGATGAAGATACCAATAATGCATCGGATTGGGTGATCGGGATTAGAACACCAGGCTATTTGAATCCAGGGCAAACGGGTGAAAGAAGGAATTCATTATTCGCCAAGCTTCTGGAACCCCTCAATAATAGCGTTTTTATGACTGGTGATATTAATTTCAAATGGAAAAGCCTTGAATTACCAATTGGTTCTGTTAATTATACACTGCAAATTTCAAATTTAAATAATTTCTCAAATATTATTTATGAAATAAGAAATATTTACGAAATATCAAATATTACCTCAAAAATTATCTCGGTACATTTTCTATCGGGGCAATATTATTGGCATGTATGTCCTACATATGGAATTTTTAATAGTTTTTGGTCAAATTATTCCACATTTAATTTAATATACAATGAGATTTCACCTAAACTGGTTAATTGGAAAGTTGTTCCACCAAGTGGCATGCAATTCACCAATTTTAATTTTAGCGTAGTTTATATAGATTTGGATAATAATCCCCCCATTTCAATTAATGTTTCGATAAATAAGAAAATAATTCCTTTAGAAAAGCAAAATATTACTGATACAAATTATTATGATGGCTGTTTATACCAATTTTTGACTCATTTGAAACCAGGAATTTATAATTACTCATTTAAATGTAGTGATGGAAAATTTATTAATGAAACTGGCCTCTATAATTTAAGTGTAACTGAAATCAATATGTTTCCTCCCAGATTAATGAATGGGTATGTTTATCCAAATTTTGGCTACGAGAATGCAACCTTATTTAGATTTATGGTAAATTATAGCGATGCGGATAATAACGCACCTACTAATGTGACTGTAACAATTAATTCGACAAGGTATTTCATGAGTCAGCAAGATCCTTCCGATTCTAATTATTTAAATGGCTGTCTTTTCAATTACACTACTTTTTTAAAAAGAGGGACTTATATTTTCTATTTTAATTGCTCAGATGGAAAATATTCCAATAGATTAGGTCCCTATGACGGACCAACCGTTGGATTTTCAATTGAATGGAATCAACTACCTTTGACAAATGTTCGCATTGGTGCTGTGATAACCCACTACGAAACGAACCCAATAGGAAAATATACGACCATGTGGTTTGTCTACATTATTCCCGAATTAGTTCAACGTGGCGTAAATATTACACCTATTATGGATTTTCTTACTCCGACTCTATTATCCCATTATGATCTGATTTGGTTCGATTTAGGAGGTGAAAATATGAATATAAATGAGATTGATGCGGTTGAAGAATGGGTCAAAGAGGGTGGGCGGCTCCTTATAACAGGATCCTCAGTGGATTGGGGCTCAACTGTTGATTTAGTGCATCGATTTAATCTTAGTTTTTCGTACTGGACAACTGGGGGATTTACAGACCAAATATGCTTTCATCCTATAACCAATCGTGTTTATAAACTTTTAATTTCTTCACCCAATACTGCATTGAACATATCGGCCCAACCAAATGCTAATGTATGTGTTAAATTGAACAATAGCGTCCAAGTTGCGGCAATGGAATTTGGGAAAGGTCGATTGGTAATTATTTGTGATGACCATATCCTTTTGGATGCAGGTTTTCCTTCAAATCATATGCTCGTTAATAATACTTTTGGCTGGCTTTGTTATAAGAGCGAATATACTCCTCTTTTGTTAAATAAAAATATAAGCCCTAGAACAGGCAAGCCAGGTACTCAATTCAATTTCACTATTCTCTATAAAGATTTTGACAACAATCCTCCATTTTTTATCAATATTTTGATTAATGGAACACGTTATGCTATGCAGAAGCAAAATCCCAACAACATGAATTATTCAAGTGGAGTTTTTTACCAATTCACAATGAAATTAGACCTTGGGACTTATTTCTTTTCATTTGAATGCAGCGATGGCATTTTTTATAATTGTACTAATTCTTATATTCTAACTATAAAAAATCCCCCGCCACCATCCAAACCGCCACCCCCTCCCCCTTCACCGTTTTGGATATGGATTCTAATTAGTACTAATTTAGTAGTAGCATTAACATTGATAACCATAATAAAAGGTAAGATTCGTAGTAGTAATAAAAAATTGGAACCCATAATAAAAGGACTTAAGACTCGTATAGGCAGTTTTAGGTCTCGTATGAATAACAATCGTATGACCGCTAATATCAATAGCGATAATAAAATATTGGTCCCAATAATAAAAAGTTTTAAATCTCGTGTAAGAAAATTGATTAAACACAGAAAAATCTCATAATATATTGTCGAGTTGGGTCTAATTTAATCAATTTCCATTTTATTACTCAATGTGTCTTTGAGTAATAAAGCAAGGTTGTCTGTTTTAAATTAAAGACTGGTACCTCCTGGTAAGCATAATGAAGTTCAAAACGAGAGGCGGTTAGACCTGCCGTCCGCCACTTTGCCTCGTTATGGATGGATGAGCCCTCAAGTTGGACCTCAATCCAGAAGGGAAAGATTTTATATATAGAAACAGGGGCTTGATCGGGAAGTACTTGCCGGCTATACCTTTTAATAGCTGAGAGTGCAATCCAGAGTTTTGAATTCCAGCCATTCAGCTAGCAATAAAGCATGCAAAGAAGTTGGTTCACTCCTGATATATGGTCTGCTCCCAGATAGGTTTTTCATTTGTCTGGCAGAAAACATTCACCAATGTTATAAAGTATTGATTTTATTACGAAGTTTTATAATTCCGCCATCGGATAATCCTTCTTAATTTTATGAATATATTCTATATCTAATTCTGCCTGAAGAAATCCTTGTTCTACGGAATGTGCTAAGATTGTTGTTTGTTTCGTCATTCTCATTCCTTTATCTAGCCGAATGGTCGGCTCCAATAAGGCCGCATTCCCTAGAAAGGTCATTCCCACATAGTGCCCGATGAAAGAAGCCATTATAATATATGATTGGTTTTCTAATGATCGTGTCTTAGCAAAATCAAGCATCAAATCATCAACAGCCATGGTAGAATAAAATATAATTTCTGCATCTATTAAATTTTGAGTATAGGCTGGATAGAGGATATCTAAACCCCGAATCAATCCTACTTTTATATTTTCAATTTCAAATACTTGAACTTCTTTCCCAGGTCTGAACCAGGGTCGCTCTTTCCAATAAAAATGCTGTTTGTCCTGAATTGCGACAACCTCTCCTTGCCGATTGAAAATGTGCATGGAGGAAAGACCTTTTTGTTTAGAATGCGGGAACCGATTCATATTAGCATTGACAGGCGCTACTATATTACAGTTGAAGGTTGTAGCAAGATCAACAAGCGCCGGGTAGGGATCTGTATTTTTCGATTCATTAGATGAAAACTCTCCCCCAATTAAGGCGAAATCTGGTGGCTCCGCTTGTTCAAGGATACTTTTCGCTTTTTCCAGCGTCTTCGTATAATTTGCCTCTCTGGTGAACTGTAAAACACAAACCTTTACTTTCATACCATAATATTTTTTAAAAAGTCTTATAAACCGTCTGAGTTTTCTCTGGGGAAGAGTTAAGAAAAATAAGTTCTGGATTGAAAAAAAATATTTACCCAACTGGGAGTTGGACTTCAGTGATTAATTCATCCTCAGATTTCTCATTTGGATTAGTAATATATATTTCCCTGGTCAATCCCTGAATCTCATAGTTATTTTTGATAGCATATTCAAAAATCTTGCTGTATGTTTCGCTAATATTTTGATAAGAGCCCGTATGTATTGCAAAAATCACCTTTCCACCAGGAAGATTCTTTACCTCAAATTCCGGGTCAATTGAAATTCGCCCTGTCACTGGAACTGCTATTTCGATATCTGCATCGCTCTCTTTATAGCTCTTATCGTGACAAATGAACATTGGTGGACCTGCAATTGCAACGCGATCTTTTTGGTTTCGAGGATGAAAAATTTGTCCCATAATTTCACTAATTAGTTTGTTTATAGTTTCTCCGTAATTGCCTATCTCCCGTTTGCTGATGACTCTTAATGAAGGAATTTCCTTTTCTGTTGGTTCGCTGGTACTCATAAATAATCCCTCAACTGATGTCCTTCCGAGTAACAAACATTCGATTCGTTTTAAACGTTCTATTTCTTGCTGTGTTTCTGCTAATTTTCTTGAAAACATATCCTTTATTGTTTCGTATTCTTTACTTTCTGCCGAACTTAGTAGTTTCGCAATTTCATTTAGATTAAAACCTACTGAAACTAAAAATTTGATTTTGAACCCTGTTTCTATTTGGGGTAGGGAATAATACCGATAGCCCGTCATTTGATCTTTTATTGAGGGGACCAATAATCCCCGTTCATCATAGAGTCTCAATGCCTTCTGCGTCAATCTAGTGATCTGGGAAAATCTTCCTATTGTAATAGCCTCGGATGACATCACTTAACCCCTTTCCAGTAAATTTATTTAAAGTACCTCAGTTTCACCCACGTCAGACTTTCAAATATTTAGAGACTTATAATCAGCTAAAGAGAGATTATTTCGTACCTGGGAGCACTTTAAGGAAAAGATCATTCTTAATGCTTGCAATTTCTATAAGATCCAAATCCAATTTCGAGGCAAAATTCATGATTTCTTTATTCAATTCATGAAGATTTTTGACTTTTGCTATTGCATTCATCTCTTCTTAATTTTATTGGAATATCATTTATAACTTTAATTGAATTCTATTTATACTCAATAGCGATTAGAGTCACCTTGCGGTAATACTCAAATCGCTCATATTTCAAAGAACTTTTAAATATTCAAATATATTTTAATTTCTTTATGAAGCTCATTGCCATTCTGGCGATGCACGGCCAACCGCCAAAAGATTTCCCGCAAAATGATCTGCTTGACTATTTTAAGCTCCATTTCGGGGTTAAGGCAATGGGTGAAAATACGCCGCCGCCAATGCGCCAGAAATATGAAATCTTGGAGCTGAAAATGCGTATATGGCCACGAACGCCAGAGAATGATCCGTATCATACTGGATCATATGAATTAGCCCATGAGCTTCAGAATCAGCTGGGTATTCCGGTTTATGTTGGATTCAATGAATTCTGTGCGCCAGCTCTCGAGGAAATACTAGAAAAAGCTGCAAATGAAGCCCCAGATAAAATTATTATAATAACCCCTATGATGACATGTGGAGGCGAACATTCTGAACGAGATATCCCCCTTGCAATAGAATTTGTCAAAACGAAATTTCCAGCAATCGAATTCTCCTATTTATGGCCGTTTGAAGTTTCTGAGATTGCTAATTTTTTGGTTACTCAAATGAAAAGAAATTTTTTAATTTAAAATTATATCTACACTAAATTTTCCATTTGAACCAAATACGTGTTTCAAATGTCTCATTGGGTTCAAGCATTCGCAATCCAGTTTCAAATCCTGAATGAATTAAATTGAACGCATTCGGTATGCAAGTATAGGGCTCAATACAAATGAAGTCATTGTCCTTGGGTGCATAAAGGACATAATATTCAAAATTAGGGTCTGAAATAACCGTTAAATTAAATCCGCTAGCACGATTTTTAAGCATACACGAAGCAAATCCATTCTTATCCTTCGTGATTTTCCCGAACAAATCATCCAGATATATATTTTTCAATGATTTTTCGGTCCGGAAATCAAATGGTTCATGGATTTTTTTTGCATGACCAGTTGGTATAAAATCAATTAATTCATAGATTTCATTAGCTGGGAGATATAAGACCCAATCTTTTCGGTTATCCCTTATGAGAAAATATGGATGAATTCCATAGCCGAAAGGAAATGCTAGTTCACCTGTGTTCTTAGCTTGGAAGGTCAATTCCAATTCAGATTTTCCCAAAGTATAGGTCATCTCAATTTGAAACGGGAATGGAAAGAATTCAGCAATGTCTAAGCCAGAAATATAGGTCGATTTTAGGAATACTTCTTTGTTTGAAGGCGCTGAAATTTCCGAAACTTCCCATTTCTTGTCATATACGAATCCATGAATTGCTGTGCCATCTTGAAAATTGATGGGTACTTGAAACTTTTGTTCATGTGTATGAAATTCCCCTTTAGGAATCCTACCAGGAAATGGGAATAGGATTGGATTTCCATAAAATTGATAATCCCCACTTTTTAGATTTTTAATTTCCGTTGGAATATAAATTAATTCTAAATCTTGTTCTTTATACGCAATTGTTAAACTAACTAAATTGTTTCCCAATTCAGGAATGATTTGTACTCTAATCGATTCTTTCTGATCAATCAAATTAACTATCTGCAAGCCCGATTCTATATCATCTTCAATCTCCGCAGAGAATCGTGTCATACCTTATCCCATCAAACTTTATCTCTAATTATTACCATTAAATTTAAAATTGGAAGCGATTTTTATTTATTGTTTATTATAAAACATAAAAATAGAATTTTTATTCACTAGATGCTGTAAATAAAACTATATTTTTTAAGTTTAACTGAAAAAAAACTATTAGATCCCCTTTTTCAATTTAAAAAGCCAAAAAAATAGGGAGGTTAAGTTTTTAAACTGCTTGGATCAACAGGATTGAAGACATCACAGTACCGTAAATTATAGATAGCCGCAATAATATCTAATTTCGATTGAGGAGCTCCTGCCTGTGCAACAGAGATGACCATAGGTAAGAAGAAATATTTAGTGGCTTGGGATTTCATGATGGTATCTGCAATTTTTATCATAGATTCTTCAAGATTGGTCAGCTTTTCTGAAGGTGCAGGCTTGCGTAGTTTATGGGGCCAATTAAGAGAGATTTCTAATCGCTTCGCAATTAATTGACCGCTAGTTTTAAATGGAGCAACATCACCATGCCACTCAACTAAGTACCCGTGATAATTTTCCTCATATTCACCAATAAGTGATTGGGCTAGTTTCCGAAATTCTTCGGATGGGGTTCCTTCAACAATGTATGCCATGCGGGTGAGAGTGCCCTCAAATAAAAGAATTTTATAGTCCTTATAATTTATTTCAAATCCATCACTTTGAGACTCTTTTTTAAGGAGTGTTTTGGGCTTCAATTCGGTTTCGAAGGAAGAAATTGCAGTGAGAAAACCGGAAATTAGGTCCCCATCAAGCTCTCCTCCGAACGATTGTTGAAATATGCAACTTCCTGATTCTTTATAAAAAATCATAAGTTGACGAAGATGTGCAATATCCTGGAATTTATTCGCAATTTTTTGATATCTTTGTATCTTATATTTCCTTTTCGGAACAATATAGAATTGGCGAACTGCTACAATGGACAATACACAAGCAGCAGCGACCACACCAATCCAAAGGGCGAGATTGGTATAGGTAAGCACATTAATCTTTGGAGAGGACGTAGATGCGCGATGTATGGCGGTAGCCTCATCAAAAGTGGCGTTAATTGAAAAGGAATCGACCCCTGGAATGGAAATTTCAATGGTCGCAATGCCATTTGAATCGGTTAAGGCGATCCGGTCGGGAATAATGCCGCCGAAGGAAAATCGAATAGTAGCATTTGGAATTCCCAAAAGGGAGGATTCATTTTGCAAGCGTGCCTGAATTTGCATGCTTTGACCTTGGAGAAAGATTCCCGAAGGCGTGGTTATTGTCAAGATTGTGCCAGTTTTATTTAATACATGAAGAGGGATAACAGTGGATATTGTTTCACAGTTTTGAGCAACTGCAGTTATTTTAATTGTATATGTTCCTCCAATTAAATTGGATAGTTTGACATTGTTGGCGATATAAACGCTCTCCGCGGGCATAATATTTGTCATAATCCCCTTGATAGGCGTTCCGACGATGGTATAATTTATTGAAGCCCAATTAATACCTATGGAATGAAAAATATCTTTAAAGGAACACGAAAAGCTAATTAATTGGTTTTGATATTGCGTAATGTTCTTAAAATTTGTTATTAATGAAGTGGGAACTGGGCGTACTCGAATTTGTTGCAATGCAAGGGAAAAATTCTGGCAGCCATCCTTTCGGGCGCTGACAATTAAAGGATAATCTTGATTTGCAGTCAATCCTGTCGTATTTAATCTTATTCGATAAAATCCTTTATCTTGAGTATTTAAGGTCCTACTGTAAATATCCTCCCATTCAAGAGAAATTCCACTCAATTTAGCCGAAATAGTCGCACCATAGATATTGATCCCCCGTGAATCACTATATCGGATAATCAATGTCTTAGTAATATCGTTTACATAGGGTGGGGACGGCGATGAAACTAAGGTGAGATTTGTCGAGACAGGGGTAAAGAAGAAGTAGTGTCGATTACAACCATACTCAGTTCCATTTGACCAATAGACCACAAACGCATAAGTTCCCCCCGTAGCTGCAGAATCATTTTCAGGATACCATGATAAAATTGTATGGTTCGTCGAAATTTCAGTTTGATTGGTAAAAATAGTTTTGTTATCGGGATAAAAGACTGTCAAATAGCATATTCCATTAGTTTGATTGGTCACAGTTACATTTACTCGAAGACGATCATATACCGTAGCATTAAGGGCGGATTGAAAATGCCCTCTTACCAATTTTTCTATTGCATAATCAATTTGATATACAGTTGAGTTACACCAAATAGTCCACTTTCCATTGAAACAATTATGAATCGAAATAATTCGATGGTCTTGTTGCTCATAAATTGTCCAATTATTTTTCCCATGATTTCTTCCGTTTATAGTAATATTTTGCACATTCCAATCTACAGGCATGGTTAAATTGAGAATTTTTCCCAGATTTGATGTCGGAAAAGTGGCTTGAATTGAAAGACACCACGATACTTCTGAGCTCTGAAAAATTGAATAATAATTAGATTGAATGTATGTGATGTTTTCCAATTCAATGCAATAGGTAACATTAAACCAGATTACACCAAGCCAGCGACTAATAATCGTATAATGGTGGTATCCGAATATATCAGAAATGAAGAAGTTGTGAGATATCCAACTTTCTGTGACATTTAAAAAATCTTGTCCATATTGAATTCCAATTATATTCGCAAAATTATAAGGAATTATTTGAATATCATAATAGGTTCTTAATGTAATAATCAAAGCTGTGGCTTTATCCGGCGAATCTGGGGTTCCATATATTGTGAGATTCGATCCTATAGATGCTGAAAAAAGTAATATCCACCAATACTGACCCGGTTTTAAATTTGGTAAATCATGCATTGAAAAGGTATACCAACCTTCGAAGCCGTTTGAGATATTGATCACCGTTGTCATATCAAAAAGGAAATTCGCATCCCAAAACGGTCCTATTCCCGTAGTATTCGCAGAAAATATCCCAATTTTAATTATATTTTCATCACCGAAGTATTTTATATAAAATGACATATTTTGAATGGTCCCATAATCTGTTAAATTGAAGTTTTGCGATAGAATTTGATACTGTCCTGACAACATATTCTGTGTAACAGCATCAATTGTGTGTACTGGTACTGAATGGTTTGGCTCAATTCCTAGATTAGAAAGAGGGAGGTTCCAATTCTTAATCGATAGTTGAACATCTGATGGTTGGGGATTCTTATTAACTGGTGCTAATTCAATCCTCATACAAATGGCCCGTTTTAACGGAAGACTCGTGACATAACTATCCCTCCCAATAAAAACCCATTGATTTTTTGTTTGCTGATAATCATTACTGTAATAAAGAAATCGAGAACCATTTGTTAGAGGGGGCATGGTAATCTTAAAGAAATAATAAGCGAACCCTTTAGCATCGCTATAGGTATTTGACAAATTCAATTGCACATTCGGAAAAGTAAAATTATACCAATGCGCAGCTTGAGTTCCAATAACTTGTTGGGAGATAGAGATCCCAGTAGATTCATCTGGGATAATATATAAACTAAGACCAGCTAAGTCACGTGTTACATTAAAAATTTCTAGGGTCCAATATTGGGGTGGATTGGATTCTTGAATTAAGAGTTGTAATACCCTTAATATACAGGGCGTCGAAATTTTTATACTCATCGCAATCCACTCAGGAGGTTCATAAAACATAAAGTCTTCCGGGGTTTCTTCAATAGATTGAAGAACCGAAGGAGCTTCAATATCCGAGAAAGTGAGATTGGTCTGGGTGATATTTTGATTGTGAGTATTAATAGGTAAATCAAAAGATTTGTAGCTAGGTTCCTTGTAAAAAGGTGTTTTTAAAGAAATTTTCCCAGAAATATTGGTATATAATCCGGTTTTAACATTGGTTCCCGAACCAGATACATAGTTATTAGTAATACTCGAACACGTTTTCAAATTGGATTGAGAAGAATGATCTTCCGTTATTTTTAACTGATTTCTAGTCGAAATCCAATCTACTGCAATGCCAAAAGCCAGATTTCCCAAAATAATTCCAATAAATATCAAAGTTAGAAAATTCTTCTTCTTCAATCTGAACCACCCACAGGAATGCCAACCTACAAAATTAAAACCCTAAAAAAATGGAATATGACTGTATTCTTAATATTTAATGACAAATATAATAATTACTATTTTTATTCTTCTTGTAAAAATAGATAAGATCATGTAAGATATATATTTTTTATAACTTTCAAGCCAATCAAGTATCAATTTTATGGCAATTTGATATCATTACAAGGTGGAATTGAAGTAGTTTTGAGAATTTGAGCATTTATATTTGGGCAATTTGCTGCCTTGACAAGTATCTCCACTAATCAAATTTTGAACTTGCCTTTAAAGCCAAATAAATTCATCAATGACATCATTTAAAAGCCGATGTATTGGTTCTACCAGACTTGAAGGAAGAACCCTATATAAATTATCCGTGAATAGATCTACGAATTCAGATAATTTAAACCGGAATCGTAAGACTTCTAGATTTTTTCTTATAATGTAAGACATTTAATCACCTACATAGACCATTTTCCGCAGCGGTCACCCCAACGAGCGATTACTTCCCCCTTATCCTTTTCAACATAGGTTACCTCACATTGATTTGGGCAATCTTTGCAATTGAAGGCTTTAGGTGTGAATTTCATATCGCTAACTTTGAATCCTCGGAAACTTGTTTTTATATCTTTATTCAAAACATGCTCTCTCGCCAGCATTGCGGCCCCAATAGCTCCCATTGTTAGGAAATATTCATGAACAATTATTTCATAGCCTAAATGTTTTTTAAATGCCTCCCTTATTCCTGAATTGGCAGCTACCCCACCTTGAAAAGTTACAGGAGGCTCCAGTTTCTTTCCTTTACATACATTATTCATATAATTTCGCACAAGCGCTTCACAGAGCCCTTTAATGATATCCTCTTTCGAATGCCCCATCTGTTGTTTGTGGATCATGTCGGATTCTGCGAAAACGGTGCAGCGGCCTGCGATGATAACATTAACCGTCGATCGCGTGGCATAGTCACCAAATTCCTCTATTGGGACACCCAATCGATGCGCTTGATGATCGAGAAATGAGCCAGTACCTGCTGCACAGATAGTATTCATTGCAAAGTCAGTTATTATCCCATCTTTTAATAAAATAACCTTTGAATCCTGTCCCCCTATCTCTAGAATCGTTCGGACCCCTGGTACATAATAATCTGCGGCAACCGCATGTGCAATAATCTCCGTCTTGGCGATATCTGCTCCAACCAGCGCTTTCGTCAAATATCTCGCCGAACCTGTAGTACCTACGCCCTTAATTAATGATTCCGCTGATAAATCGAAGACTTTTCTCATTTCTTCAAATCCATTTTGAACGGATTTAATGGGCGACCCTTGTGATCGTGCCCATGTGGCATATATCAATTCCATATCATCATTTATTAGTGCAAACTTAGTTGAAACACTTCCTACATCAATGCCTAAATAAAGATCCTCACTTAAATCGGTAGGAATTTTACTTTGAACGAGAACCATATTTCTTCTTCTGCTCCTTTTTCGTTTTCAACAATTCTACATACGATTCGAGACGAGTCACGAAACCTGCTTCACCAGCGTGCTCATCGAACGAGAAAAAGGCTGGTGGAAGATCGAAAACTCTATCTGTATACATTTTCGAGATAATCGATTTTGCCGTAATTTCCGGCATACATGTGAAGGGATAGATATGAACAAAGCCGTCAAAATTATTTTGTGCCCAATTGATATATTCTCCAACAACCCAAAACGCCTCACCCCCGATATCCATCTGGATTCCCCCATATTTCTTATGTGTTTTACTTAAGTATTCTATATATTTCCGATGGAAGTTCACATGGAACTTATGCTTAATCCAGTCATAAAGGCTTAAATCCATATGCACTTCGCACCCTAACTCCCCCAGCTTTCGTTTTATATCATGATTTGTAAAAGGATCCAAGGTAACATGGATTTCTCCAGTTAGTCCTACTTTTAATGCTTCACCATCATGTTTTCGCTTTGGGATCTCTTGGAACGATCTTCTAATTCTGGATCTTAACTGCCTCAATTCATGGTATCTTTTTGCTGAATCAACTAGACCCACGTATTTTTTCACAATTTGAGTCGTTTCTCCTGGATTAACTTCATAGCAGCGAGTAGATCCTTCGTAGGCTTCGATATCCTGGACAAGGCTGCATTTCATCAAAAATACCCTTGCCGTTCTATAAACCAAGTAGTTACTATAAAGTGATTTATCTTCACACATGGATTTCAGCAATTTTACCCATTCAAAAGTCAGAAGATCCCCTTGGGGCAAATATTTCATCTCGAAATCATACCCCATATCTTTCAAGATGCGTTCCTGAACGGCATAATAGAACCCAAAACGACAGGGTCCACAATCCGTTGCCATAACAATGACTTTCACGCCTGCATCGAGTGCTGCAATAAAGTTGGCAATAGTAGTTTTAAATGGAAAGCAGACCCATTCTGGCGATTGTTTCAAACCTGAATCTAATTGTTTCAAATTATTATAGTCTGGTAGATAGGATTCTGCTCCCATCCCTTCCACCAGCGCTTTGAAACAAGGCCAACAGTTGCCCATATGTGGATATGTTACTCGGATGCTATTTCACCTCTAATTGACCTGTGACCGTTTTCATTGGTATTTTTTGAGTTGATTTTATATTTTGGGTGCGTTTCTTGCGGATAATCATATCCACAAAGGCTTCGACCCGTGTAATAACACCTGTTTGCCCAGAATGTTCATCTAAGACAAGCGAAATATAAGGTAAATCTAATTTTTTCGCATCGCGAGTAATAAGTTCATCGATGAGAGAATCAGGACCACAACAAAAGCTGCAAATAAAAATCAATCCATCCAAAGTTTTATCTTCAAAAAGATAATTCACCGCTGAGAGGATTTCTTCCTCATTTCCCCAATAATTTTTCAAAGAATTCGTTATTATGGTCCTTTGTTTAAAAATTTCTAAGGGTAGGTTCTCAAGAGTGACGACCTGTACATTCATTTTTCGGAGTTTTTTCAATAAATCCATATTAATAAAGGGATCATGGACATTGTACCCGTGTCCTATAATTCCAATTTTTACTCCATCATGTTTTGAGGATTTCGGCTGAAAATTTTCAACTCCGCCATTAACAATATTCATGGCTTGCTGGAAAGAAAGCCCTTGAACCATCAAGTTTCTGAAATAATGATAAATTTTCACTGATTTCTCGTAAGCTTTCCGAATTTGAGCAGTTGAACGCTTTAATTGTCTCCCCGTATGAACCATAGAGGTATACTTTGGTTTTTTGCGGAGATCGATGTCCATTTCAATGATTGGTGGCAAGTTCTCCATAGTTCCTCTTATTAAATCAGGCAGCCCGAGAAACTTGGGGCACATGTAGGTTCCAAAAGTTGTTGAAATATACCGCGGAATAAAGATAAAATCCACGTTTTTTTCCAATAAATTGACTAAATGCCCATAGTATAGTTTAAGCGGTATGCAAATTTCATCAATAGCATACTTCCCGCCGACTTCGACAATCTTATTGGTCGATTTATCGCTGATGACTACTTCATAATCGAGTTCCTCGAAAAATGTCTTCCACAGAGGAAAATACTTGTAATATAGCAGACTACGTGGAATGCCGATTGTCTTTTGAATTTTAATCACCATATTATCGAGCATAGGGGCATTTTTAACTTCTATCTTCAGGATATTTTCGGAAGTCGCTCTCCATGATATCTTGGGCGATTGTATTCAATCTCTTCCATATTTTCTGACCTAAGACGATTGGCCCGCTGAAAATTAAGCTTGAGAGTGAATTTGATAACGGTTTTATAGTCTTAAATTCTAGATTCCTTAATCTTGGTAATCCTAAGTCATAAAGCGCTAATTCACAGCCATCTAACACCGAATTTGTAAAATTAGTGGTCTCCATTTCTTGTAGTTTCTGTAGGCTTTCTGCTGGTATAATTTCCCCAAATAGCTTCAAAAACAGAATCTGAAAATTTTTCTTATACTCGCTGGGATAGATATAATTATACGCGACTTTTAATCCTAATGCAGTAATTCTTGAAGGAATTCTTGTTGCTGGATTCTTGATCAGTTTCCCGACTAAGCTATTACTCCGTTCATTGACAAAATGAATAATGATAAGTCCTAAGCATTTGAGCAGATCTTCTTCCACGTTTGAGAATGCCTCAAACTGATTTCGTAGTTCAATTTCACGACGGGTATATCGCGTGATTCCATCTTGGAGAATCGCACCAATAAATCCTAATGGATCTTGCAGAATTTTTTCGGTCTGATGCGCATCAAATTTCATCTCCGCTGGAAGGACTTCTTGGAGGAGGCTGAAGAAATTGAATTCTTCTTTCACATACCCCTTAATTTTTTCTGCATGATGATCGATGGTTTTTTCCTGATCAATTTGCTTATCAATTGAAATTTCAGGCAGATTGAAGAATTGAGTCAATTCTGTAACATGATCGACGATTAAATTGGGTTTATACTCCATCAAACTCTGACGAGATATTAATCCGCTCGAAATGGCAATAGATGATACATTCGCCGCTCTCGCGGTTAAAATATCCATAGCCGAATCGCCCACATAGAGAATATTCTCTGGACGGTAATGCAATTGCTGAATTGCCGCTTTTATGCCATCTGGATGCGGCTTTGGATTTTTAACCTCGTCTAGTGTTAAGATTGATTTGAAATAATTTAGAATCCCGAACTTCTCCAACACCTGGACAATTTCTTCCCGTTTTGCGCTGGTCAAAATCGCAAGATCGAATTTCTGCGATAACTGCGTTAATAGTTCCTCTGTTCCGGAATAAAGTTGGGAAACCTCACTATATTCCTTATACTTCGAATAAATCATGAATAGAACTTGTAATTTCTGCAAATACGAGAGGTCTTTAAAAATGGGCAGATTATTTAAAATTTTATAATGATTTAAGAGGATTGAGGGAAGATTATTCTCATTAATTTCTGTCATTAGTTCTAAAAATTCATCAATTGATACTTTCTCTGCATTTTCTGTATTAATTCGTTCTAGGACATTCTGAGTCGCAGCTTTAATTGCGGGAACATTGTTGAACAGTGTTCCATCCCAATCAAAGACAATTGCCTTAATATTCTCAACATTCACTTGATGATTAACCGTTACTGCCATTGAATTTCCTCCTTATAATTTCCTGATTCTTTATATCTTGCCTCAAAGGCTTGATTTTGCAACTTCTTTATTATTTCATATACTTCTGCTGCGAATTCATATCGTTTCTCTCTTTTCATTCGCGGGATTGGACCGATTGGGTCACCAATCTCTACGGTGATTTTAACGGGTGGAAATGGAGTTTCGGTTCCTGCAATGGCTAGGGGCACAATCATTGTTGGTTTGCCTTCAATTGCCAATTTAAGCACGCCTGCGATCGTCCGGATTATTGCCTCATCACCTTTAGCTTGTGAAAAAACTCCAACAATTTTTTTCGCTTTCAGGATATCCTTCATTTGTAAGAGAGGCTCTAAATCATCAGGTGATTCCGTTTTCCTGAAGAATCCTAAGGATTGCAGGATTGTAGAGAGAACGGGTTTTTCATACGTCTTCTTATCAATCATGAAATGGACTTTCTCAGGGATGAGCGTATTTCCAAAGATGAGATCTAATGTTGTTTTGCTTTGGGTCAAGAGGATAATGCCAACATCTTTATCCACGGGGATTTTTTCACGACCATTTACCCTGAGATCATACAGGCTGTGGACTAAAAATTCTACTGAATTTTTCGCCGCACGGTAAAAAATATTATCAAGAAATGGAAATAAGCCGTATTTTTCGCCACGTTTCTTCAATTTTGCGAGGAATTTATCAATTGGACTGAGCTTTGCAAATTCTGGCGGTTTTCCCTCTTCTCTTTTTGTGCTGGTTATACCTGCTGAATCTGTTATTTGATTAATTATTTTTGAGATAAAATTCTCCTTTACTGCCTTTTGTAAATCAATTCTGGGTAGCCTGAATAACTTACCTACACCCTCTAATAGTCTAGCGATTGCTGGTTTGCTCGCTTCTCCATCATATTCTGGATTAAACTGCGGTTTTATTACGCCATCTTGCAAATCCTTAATTTTCTGCATTAATTCGCGCGTCATATTCTGATAATCTTCATGCGTTAATTCTTGCCCTTGATATTGGTCGTAATACATGGGTTCTCCGATATTTATTTCAATAGGATAGCCTTTCGGTGGAACCAATAAATTCCATATTCCTGTCTTCATTGCATCATGTGATCCTTTAATAGCAATGGGTACGATGGGTCTTCCTGTTTCAATGGCTAATCTGACAGCACCAGTTTTCCCTGATTCGATATCAATTGTTGGATAAGTTGTTTGTTGCGGAAATATCACCACATTTCTATTTTTTTTCAAAAGTTCTTTCGTAATAATAAATGCATCCTTATCACTTTCTCCCCTCGCAATTGGAAACCCGCCCGCAGCCAATGTCCAGCTGGATATGATTGGAATTTTTGCCAATTCTTGCTTCATCATAAACCAAATTTTCTCATTTACATCGTTCTGCTCGGAAGGAAACAGATACCCATAATAATTCAGCATTTCATTCGGCACTAATTTCAACCCATAAAGAGTAATATCTAGGAAGGATTCATGATTAGAACAGATGATAGCGGGCTTATTTTTAACGGCATTCTCGCGCCCTGTGATTTTAACATCGAAAGTGAGCGGATTGACGAGTAGATCTATACCTATACGAACCAATGTATGGGTAAATGCGTCTATATAATCTCCTATCACTGGAATTCTCGAAGTATACTTAACAAACTGGCGATACAGGGAATCAATGGGGTCTTTCGGCTTTTTCTCCAACTTTTCGAATTTTTGAAGCACAATCTCATTAACACTCTTCTTACTGAGAGCTGCAATTTGCGTTTCTTCAATTTCTTTTACTTTATTGTTTCCATTAGTCTTTAATTCTTCGATCCTTTCCATTAATTGCTCAGTTAAATCACGTAATTCCTCATATGTCGGTTCTTTATCATAATAATCCTCATAAGTGATTGGCTTGCCAAAGGTACAATACCAAATCCCCTTTTTCTTGGGAACAAATCCCCCCTTTGTCATCTCATAAAGTCCTATATGCCCTATTGGAAGCACGGGCACTTTATTCTGAATTGCTAGCCGTATTACGCCTGACTTGGCTTTCACCTGCTTCTCCACATTTCGGGTACCTTCCGGATAGATTATAACATTGAATCCGCGTTGAAGGAAGAGCGACCCAATTTCCATGGATTTGGCATCTCGAAGTTCCCGTTCAATAGGAAAAGCGGTAGCCATAAAGAGTGAACCTACTATTGGGATATTAAACAATTGATATTTAGCAAAAAAAATCGGTACCTCCCTCTTTCTTGCAACCCCTTTTAGATTTAAAAACTTCAGAAATTTGAACCAATTGAGATCTCGAAGTGAGCAGCATGCTCTTGCTAGATAAAGATGCTCTGTCTCCGTTTCATGATTACTCGCAAATATCAGTGGAACCTGCGGAATGTTTTCTTTCCCTTCCAAGACCACTTGCACTTTTCGATCGAAATATCGCATAATTCCCTCTAAAATCGAGATTGAAGCGAAATCCATAAAGGTATCTACAAAAGGATAGCGTTTCAACGATGCTTTCCGTATTCGTCGGATTGCTACATCTATTGGATTCCGAGATATGCCCTCAATTTCTTCTAATCGGTCCATTATAATTTGCGAATTATGAAGAATCGCTTGATTCTCTCGATTAATAGCTAAAAATTCTTCTACTGCGGTCATCTTCCATCACAAAAATTAAAAATTTTATCTTATTTTATGCAAATATAACAGAAATCCACAAGATCGCAATGCAAGCTTGCCAAGTTTTCCCTAACTGATGGGATTTTAGAATTAATTTATTAGGATTTGATTTTTAAATATTTCTCCTTGCAAATTCGCATTACAAGCTTGCAATTTTACACCTAGAAATGTTTTCCTTTTAGAAAATAACCAAAAAATTTTATTCGCCTAAAAATCAATTTCAAAAGCCCCTCTAATCTCTATTTTAATTGGTAATGAGTTAGGTAGAAAAAGATTTGACAACACTTTAATAGCATTCTGAGAAAGAAGAATTAAAGCCAAGATTTTATTCAGTGGGATATTAGTGGATCGATCATCCAATAGATTACAAGTAAATAAGATTCAATTAAAAATTCTCAATTTATTGGAAGAAGAGGATTTAGGATTAACTATCTCTCAAATAGCAGAGAAAATTGATTTAAATCGCAATTCTACAGCGAAATATCTTGAAATAATGGCTGAAAAAGAATTAATCTATAAAAGAGAGCAAGGTCCTACTCAGAAACTCTTTTATCCGATCCGGAAATCGAAAGCCTTTGAAGCCCGTGCCGATTATATGGTCAAATTTTATCAGACTTTGCATTCTTCTTTCTTTTATGATTTTCTTGGCGACCCCCAAAAAGCTCGAGAAATTGGGATACAGATGGCTAAGAAGGGTGTCGCGGATTTATATTCCAAACAATTTGAAACAATTGAGAAAACCTTCGAAAATATCGTTACCTTCGTCGGCTTAGCCGTAGAAATAACCTATCCGACTCCTTTAGTTAAAGCGAAAGTGTATAAAAAAGATTCTTCAAGCTTTATAATTGAAATTCATAATTGTATCTGTGATGGTGTCAAAGAATTCAAATCCATCTGCGAAATCCAAGTCGGCTTGTTTAAAGGCGTCATCGATGCTATGCTTTCCCCCAATCAAGTAGATGTCGATGAGATTGAATGCATTTGCGATGGCTTCCCTTCATGTAAATATCTTATTACCAAGCAAAATAATTCAGATGAACCCGAATAACTACTTTTCGACATGATTTAAAGTCCTCGGACTTCCCAATATTATAATGCCAGAGTCGTATATGAGCCTTTCAGAATTCTCCTTTAATCCTATTGAATGCTCATTTTCTGTCCTTTGATCCCATTTTTATGACTTCTTAATCCATGTACTCTAGTTTTAATGTGCAATTGCCCATTAATACAAACCAAGCACAAGTTGAGAGAACAGCCAGCCACTCTGTAAATGCAAACAATGGTGCGGCGTTTAGAAGTTGTTGAAGAAGAATAATTCGCTGATTAGAAGTTGTATTCATAAATAAAAATAAGACCCCAATTCCATATTGGCTTATCAATGGAATTATAGAAACAATTACTGATATACCACATGTGATACTGATCAAAGTCCCAATGACCTGGATTTCATTCCATTTTTTACCGAGATGCATTGAAATGCCATATAGGAATATGAATATCAATGCAAACAAAAAATATATGAAGGCACCAACAAGATGTAGGTAAAATAAGTCATCTAAAATTAGATTGCCAAATATTGAAACCATAAATAAGCCAACTACGGCAGCTAAAGAACTCAAAAGTGCCAAGATATTAATGGCATTTCGTATTTTTGCCTTATCTTCTCCAGTTTTCGCCCATAAAAATCGCATTAAAAATATTATATAGGGTGCCAATAAACATCCAAGGACTATCATTCCGACTCGAAATACGGGCTCTGCTCCATTGGGGCCCCACCCCAACATGCTGACTGGGTTAGAAAATATCGAATACGGTGCGCTCATCCCATATAAATTTGTTGCAATCAGGAAAATTGCCAATCCAAATATTCCGCCGATAATCCCCCAATAACTTCCAGGAATCCTCCTATAAAATTTATTCAGAATTTCTCTGATGGATTCCATAGTTAAGATCTCTATTAAATCTCTAAGTCTCTATTCTTTAAAATCTCAACCCTCACAGATGGAACACTTTTTTTCACCAGATTGCTAAATACCTTCAGATCTTTATCCCAATCATGCATTGGAATAACGCATATACTAGGCATTATTATTTTGCATGCCTCCACGGCCTCATTGAACCCCATTGTATAGGTATCTCCAACGGGTAAGAATGCCACATCAATCTGTCCTAGGGTTTCCATCTCCGGAATTACATCGGTGTCCCCCGCATGATAAAGGCGTTTCCCTGCAATTTCTAAGATATATCCAATCCATCTATTCGATTCAGGATGGAATTGCTTGTTCGGATTATACGCTGGCACTGCTGTGATCCCAATTTCACCAATGGTTTCTGATTCGCCTGGTGCAAGACCGATAGGATTAAATTTTTTTAGTTTTCCTGCACTTGTTTTAGGACAGATTACCTTTGTCTTGCTGGATAAAACGCTTTCGATGCTGTTAGCATCGGCATGGTCGTAGTGATCATGGCTTATTAGAATCAGATCCGCAGGATCTCCAGCCTCTAATTTAAATGGGTCTGTGTATATTATTGTTCCATCATCCGTTTTTATCTGAAAGCATGAATGGGCAATCCATTTTATGTTCATGCGTATTCATCTCCTTTTCAATAATATATTCTTTAATTCATTAATTAGATTATTACATCTATTAAAATATATATACTATATTATTTGACAAGTTAGCCGATTTTAGAAATAGAAAACCTCTGATTTTTATAAGTTAATTTAGGAGCATACTTTAAATGGATTTGATCTATGTGAGTATCCAATAAATCTAGTGCATTCTGATAACCAATACGATATAGTTCATCTTCACCTAATTCTCCAAAAGATGCCAGCATATTCATACAATCGGTTACCATCGCAGCGGATCCTACGAGTTGCGTGGAACCTTTTTGATGCACATATCCATTAGGTTCAAGGATTACAGGAATATCGTTAAATATATATTCCCCGGGTGCCTTTCCCGCAAAATGCACCATATCGCTTGTTACAATGAAGCGGGAACTTCTCTTCGCTCTTAGACACACTTTAATCATTTCTTGAGGGATATGAAAGCCATCCGTTATAAAGAAGCCATATATTCGATCATCAGCCAAGACAGGCCAAATAGGATTTAGATGGCGATGAATAAAGTCTGGAAGCCCATTTCCAACATGTGTTGTAGCTCGAACCCCAGCAATAATGGCTTGATCAATTACACTTTTATCCGCCAAATGATGTCCTATTGAAACCACCGTTTTGTAATTAGAAGTAATATGTTCAATGAGCTCGAGCCCCCCTTCCATTTCAGGGGCTAATGTAATTATAGCGATATTATTTTGCGCCCAGGCTTCGAATTCTTCCATAATCTCCACAGAGGGATCTATTATACAATCTTTTGGATGGATCCCTCGCGCACCGACCTCTGGATTAATGAAGGGGCCTTCCAGATGAATCCCTAAAATCTGCGCACCCTTCTCTTCTTTTGATGCCTGCGAAATTAATGGGAGATTTCTCTTATACACTTCTCTAGGCGATGAATACATCGTTGGGCAATAGCCTATTATCCCTTTTTTCAATAGTTCCCTGCCCACAAATTTGATGTCCTCTATCGTCAGATTGGAACTTGAAAAATCTACTCCCTTATAGCCGTTCACTTGCAGATCAATGAATCCGAGAATCATGAACTTAACCACCCAACTTACTAATCTTCAGAAAACTTTATTGAAAAACTAAACTAAGGATTATTTACTATTGATTATAAAATTAAAGTGCATTTAAACTGGATAAATGGTATTTGAATTTCAATGGATGTGTTTGCATGTTTAAAACGCAAGTAACCGAAATGTTGAAACTGAAATATCCCATTTTCGCTGGAAATATGATGAATATAACGAACCCCGAATTCGCAGCAGCCTGTTCTAATGCAGGCGGATTGGGAATCCTTGCTTCCGTAATGTATCGAACTCCAGAGCCCTTGCGAGAAGCAATTCATCAACTTCAATCTCTTACAGATAAACCCTACGCCGTGAATGTAAACCTCTTCCCAATGCTTATGCCTGTTAAGCAGATCGATTTGGTCAAGGTTATGATTGACGAAGGCGTAAAAATTATCGAAACCAGCGGACATCAGGCGCCCGATAAATATATTCCATTATTTAAAGAAAATGATATCACATGGATACATAAATGCGCAGGAGTGCGATATGCAAAGAAAGCAGAATCACTCGGCGCTGATATTGTTGAAGTTGTGGGATGGGAAAATGGTGGCGCGACTGGTCCCTTTGATATCGGAACACTAGTTTTGACTCCAGCCACTATAGATGCGCTCAAAGTTCCTATTGTTGCAGGTGGTGGTATAGCAGATGGGCGAGGCTTGGTTGCAGTGTTGGCATTGGGCGCTCAGGCAGGTTTGATTGGATCACGTCTGTTACTTACCAAAGAGTGTCCTATCCATGACAATCTAAAGGAAGCCCTTTCTAAGGCGACGATTTATGATACAACACTTATAATGCGATCCTTGAACGCGACGCATCGCGTCTGGGCCAATGAGGCAGCCAAGCGGGTCCTCCAATTAGAGGAGGAAAAAAGAAATCAATCAGAAATTTTTGAGACTGCTGCTGGCGTAAAATCGAAGCTTATGTATGATGAAGGCGATATTACTGCGGGTGTCATCTCTTGCAGCCAGTCAATTGGTCTTGCAAAGGATATTCCTACTGTCCAGGAACTCTTTGATCGCATTATGCAAGAAGCTGAAGAAATCGTTAATAGACTTTATAATTCCTAAAATTTCAACCTCTTTTTTAATTCTCTTCATTATTATAATTTTTTTCAAGGTACTTTACTATATATTGAGCGAATTCATTTATATCTTCTAAATTATTGTGCAGATAATCCTGAAATTTTTCGAGATCTATATCGTTATATCCGTGTACCAAAATATTTCTAAAACCTGCAGCCGCTGCAAATCGCTCTGAAAACTCCTTTGGAATGACATTTCTTTTGCCAAGGATTAAAATCACATTTTTATAATCTTCCGGTTTTTCAAAATTTTTTGCTGAGATAATAATTTCTCCAATATCCAAGGCTGATTCTATAGCAAGATGAAAATTTCTAATTCTTCCTTAGAAATTGATCTATAATTTCTTAGAAAATCAAGATAGATTTTCATGTTTTTGAGTTTTCTAGAAATCTTTTCTTTTTCATCCATACTTTCACCTAGAGCCCCATCTGCGCAACCCTTTTCATAAATTTATCCGATGCCCGCTTCTCATAATAGCGTCTGTCCAAATAGGCAGACAAAATTTTATATTCAAAATCTATTTTCTTCCCTTTATTCCTAATATATAACGGATAATTCGCCTTTATTATTTCAAAATTAAGCGAGATCGATGCATCATTCATGATTATCAAATCTAAATTATTGATTTTTAAGATATTAGAGAGAAGTACTATCAATTTTAGTTGTAAATTAAATCGCTCTTTTTTGCCTAATAATTCATCGATTAGAATACCTATATCTAAATCACTTAATGGTCCTTCTTTTCTAAAAGCTATAGAACCAAAGAGATATACAAGTATAATCTCCTGTTGCTTTTCAAAGACTTCTAAAAGTTCTTTTTTTTGAGAAATAATTACAGAGAGTAACTTTTTTTTCAATTTTTCTTCCTTAATCCACGATTTTTGAATATTTTAATCCATCCTTCAATATCAAAATTTTGTTTTTCTTTGAAGTTTATTTTCCTTTTTTGTTTTCTAATAAGCTGTTTTGGTTAATAAAAATTAAAATAAAATTTCGTTTATTATCTATATATTGGATTTCATTAATTTCCTCAAAAGTTAAAGCGCATTTTTTCATAGCTTATACAAAAAATACTTCGGAAGTGATTAAATCTGAAATCGAGATTACCGCCCGGTCAAAAAAAGATAAATAAATTTCCCGTTTTAGAAGCGGGCGACATTCCATCTAATATTAACAAAAATGATTGGACCTTGGAAGTTTATGGGGCTGTAGAAAACCCCATCCCATATACTTATGCTGAGTTCCTTGAATTACCCGCTATAAAAATCA
>Ga0315310_10000535_pt1 | contig 24447 bp, 22 predicted proteins | sample TDP5_MG_FD_203630 | JGI IMG/M metagenome (GOLD analysis project Ga0315310, IMG submission 203630) | Freshwater sediment microbial communities from Lake Towuti, South Sulawesi, Indonesia - TDP5 | ecosystem: Environmental > Aquatic > Freshwater > Lake > Sediment | place: Indonesia: South Sulawesi...
GACTTGTAACTACCACCGATATTGAAAGAGTGTTCCTTCCTTTCGATTCTCCTTTCGATATGTTAAATTACGATGCAACCTCCAGCCTAGCATTCCGAAAAGAATTCCAGAGCGATATGAAAAAAAACTCGTCGAAGATATAATGACAAAAGATGTTAAAACCGTTATAAATACTATGAAAATCTCTGAAATTGCAAAAATCATGAATGACACAAAAATCGGTAGCTTAATTGTCATGAAGAATGATAAAGCCATTGGAATCGTTACCGATCTACATATTATACGCAAGATTTTGAATGAGGGTCTTGATCCCTGTGAAATTACTGCAGAAGAGGGCATGGAACCCCTTGTCACCATCGATCCCAAAGACACCTTGAAAAGCGCTCTTGAAACCATGGTGAATAATACAGTGCGTAAATTAGGAGTCATTGACTCCAATGAGTCATTGGTAGGCATTATAACGACGACTGACTTCTTGGTTTATTATCGATCTTTATTATTCCGTCCAACCATTCTCAAATGATAGATTTTTTTTAGAATATTTCTCTTAATTCAATTAACTATACTGCCTTAAAATTTAAATAGGATATCCAAATATCCAAAAATATAAATAGGATATATAAATTGCATTAGAACTAGTCCATTAAATAAGATTCCCCAATATTTATTGAAGATTCTATTATAATAATGGTTTTTAGAATAAAGAAAAGGGATGTTAAATGTCTGATGATGAAAAAGTCGGAATTAAAGCGAGTTTCACTGAGCTGCAAGAGCGCCTAAAGGGTGGAAAAGATAGCTTTGGGCGGTTGATGCGTGAAGTCGTGGATACTGGAGTTTGTACCCATTGCGGTGCTTGCGTTGCAACTTGTGAGTTTTTAGTATGGGACGAATCAGAAAAACCAAAGTTGACCGGAAAGTGCACTGGTTGCGGTGTTTGTTACGCCCAATGCCCCAGAACTATTATCGCACCACGTGATCTTATCGGTAGATTCCAAGCTGCTTATACAGGAAGGGCTTTAAATCCAGAAATTAAGGGGCAGGATGGTGGGGTGGTCACCGCCCTTCTCCTTTATGCGTTAGAGAAAAAGTTGATCGATTGTGCAGTTGTAACCGCTAAAAGCCCTACAGAACCTTGGAAACCAGAGCCGAAAGTGGTATTTACTAAAGAAGAATTATTGGAAACTTCAGGGTCTGTTTATTCCCATTGTCAGACATTAATTGGATTAATAGATGCAATAAAGCAAGGATACCATTCTATTGGATTTGTAGGAACGCCATGCAATATTGATGCGGTGTATAAGATGTGGAATGCTCCCTTTGGGCTCGTACATATGTATATGCGCGCCAATATTCTCGCAATTGGATTATTTTGCATGGATTCATTCTCTCACGAGGGGTTAAGAATCTTTCTAGAAAATAATAAAATTAGTTTAAGTGATGTAGAAAAAATGACGATTTCAAAGGGAAAAATGCAATTTATTCAAAAAAATGGCAAAATCTTAGAGGTGAGAGTCGGTGACCTTGACAGATACCGATCATCAAGTTGCCATTATTGTCTTGATTTAACCTCTGAGCATTCGGACATTTCTGTAGGATCAGTTGGGTCAGTTCCCGGATTTTCTACAATTTTTACTCGCACAGGAATTGGCCATGAGGTTCTGCTTGATGCAACCGAAATGGGCTATCTTGAACTTCAGCCTTTACCCCGAAATAAACTCAATTTGGTGCTTAATTTAGCACGTATGAAAAAAGCACAGTTATATACTTTGCGGCATCGGAGAAAATATGTGTTTGGGGTTGAAGAAGTTCCCAGTGCCCCTAGTGTCGAATTAATGGAGGCTACTAGCGAAGCCAAAGAACCTGAGAAGCTGTTAGCACAGGCGGCATCGCGTCAAAAAGCGATTAAGTTATCAGCTACCAATTTATCACCAGACCTGAGTAAAATTGAATTAAAGATGATAAACAATAGTGGGTTAAGCTTGGAGAAGATCCGTATTGTAATATCCCATGTAACCGAATTTTTCGAAGACCATAAATGGCTTACCACTATTGATATCTGGTACCCCTTTGAAGAACTTGAATTTACCTACCCCCGTGTTCAAGAAGACGAAAACGAGTATCTATGTCAAATTGAAGATTCACTCGGAACCATCTTCTCTAGAAAAATCGATGTGCAAGCTCTTCTTGCTAAATTGGAAAAAGAAAAGGAAAAAAAACAAGAATCTGAAAAGGAAAAGAAGTCAGAATAACTTTTTTAATAATAATACCTAGCATTGTTTGAATTGTATAATAAGGATAATTAAATTATCAATTACACAGGATAATAGAATTCATTAAAATTTTTGAAGATATGGTAATACCCAAAAAAATAAAAAGAAGTTCAAAAATGAAAGAAAAATTGGAGGCAATTGAATGAAAATTTCATTAGTTGGATTAGCTGGCTGTGGAAAAACAAGTATCTATGCGACTACCTTTGCCGCTAAAACTCCCTATGAAACCAAAGAATTTGCACCGACTGTAATGTATGAGGTTAGACGCCATCCCTATCTCGGATTGAACGTTTCAATCTTTGATTTCGGCGGACAAGCCCAATATCGCGAAGCCTATATGGAAAAACCCGAAATTTTTGCAGAAACTGATGTGCTTATCCCCGTAGTCGACTTGCATGACCCCGAGAAATTTGAAACCGCTAAAGATTATTTCCTGGAAATTATGGAACTTTTCGACCAAGTGGAGAAAAAACCAAAAATAGTCCTCTTTCTTCATAAATTCGATACAGAAGGTATTGAGAAAACTGAGTTGGATGCGAACTTAGAAACAGCAAAGGAATTTTTTAGCGAAGCTCTGAAGAATTGGGAACCTACAATACAGGTTACCTCCATTTATGACCTTGACAAGTTAAGCATGATTCTACGTGATATACTTGTTGCAAATTATGAGGATCTCCAGCAACATGTACAAAATGCAGAGCAGCAATTATCCGAAATCGACGCCAAAATCATTATCAGCGATGTTTCAGGGAACGTAATTGTCCACAATGTCACTGGAGTCACAAGTGGATTGCAATTACGTGGTGATCTCAGAGATTTCATTAGCTCTTGTAATACCTTACGAGAAAATTTCTTCACAACTGATTCCGCATACTTTTTTGGTGAATCCGAAAAATCTGAAAAACGGCTGGAACTCTATGTTTTTAAATTTATTCTTGCCGTCCTAATCATGCGTGGCAAAGAGATTGACGCGGAATCCGAACAAAAAATCAAAACCCTCCTCAAGGATATGGCATTGTTTGCAGAGTTGGTCGTTTCCGCTCATAGTGAGTAAGTAAGCCCAGTGGGAACTGAAGGGACAATAATGCAAGCTGTTAAATTGGCGACCGAAGAGGAAGCATTTATTGGAACTTCTGCAATAGTCCAAAGCACCTTCAACCTACTAGAAGATACTAAAATATTTTGGGCAGGGAGCCGCATTAGTGCCAAACGTCCCTGTGGACGAGATATTGTGATTTCAAAGGCTGATATTTTCTGTGAGGGGCAATTAGAAAAAGGGTCATATATTCGGGAAAAAATCCTTCCGATAAGTAATCGGGTCCCTCCCACCGTGAAAGATCGAAATTTAACCTATCATATTCGATCAGAAATCAACATGGTCAAACCTGAGAAAGGATCCGAGGAAGAATACTTTTTCGCAGAAACCCCTATCCTATTGAAGGCAATGCCAATTAAACCTAGCGAAGGAGCTCCTGTTTCAGTTTCTCTGAAAGGTATTAAAATAGAGATGGAGAAAGATCATTTTTTTCCCGGAGAAACCATTAAAATAGATTATGAATTAGAAAAATTCAAGGATCTTGAAGTCGATCTTGTGAAAGATGCGAATGTTACTTGCTATTGTCCTAATTTTGCTCCAACCTGCATTCATATAAAGCCAAAACCCCCCTCAATTGAAGATTCTGTAAAACCAACACTGAAATCTGGTTCGCTTAAATTAAACCTCCCTTCATTCATCGAACTTAGCCATCGATATATTTGGGAACCTCCCGAAAAGACGCGCTGGAAAGAAACTTACGGTGACTATGTAAATTGGATGCTCGAAATTATTGGAACACGAATAAATGAAATTGTGAAGTTCCAAGTCCCCATATATATCGAGGCCGAATATAACTCCGAAGATTCCGCGCTCTTCTTCTCAAAACAATCTAAACCTCCCGCCCTTCAAAATATTTTGGTTCCTGATTTGATCCAAACTCCTACATATGATTTAGATGGAAATAAACTAACCATTACTTTACGAAACGAATCCAAGAAAACCCTGCTAGGAATAACTGTAAAAATTGTTCCTATTGAGTCCGATTTCTTTGAACTGCCTCCCTATCTCACTGGTATAAATGAATGGGAACCCTCCACTGAAATTCAAGCGTTCCATCGTAATGTTAAAGAAAATATCAAGACGATTCAACTCGTTGTTGAAGATAACCATGGCAATCTCATTAATAAACGCTTAAATCTCTAATAATTTTTCAACCTCAATTTAATCATTTGTTTATGAATTTTTTAAGGCATCAAGAATTTTTTAAATACCTTTGTATATTGTAGTAAAAACCTAAAGTCAGACCGTTTAGGTTCTTTAAGCAAAATGAGACGAAAAATAAATTAGCAGAAAGCTGAGTGCCGTGGGGCAAAGATTAGACTGGGGCAGTGCACTATCAATTCCCTCATTGGTAATGCGCCCATTAGTCTAGCTTGGTATGATTCGTGCCCGGGGCGCACGAGGTCGTGGGTTCAAGTCCCATGGATTCTTTTGATCCATGGGTGAAATTCCCATCTGCCCCACCACTTATTTTTTATAAGCCAGATTAAAAAATAAATTTGTATTAATTAGGCTTCTTTCATAAAATCTGCGAGTTTATCAAATGCCTCCTCCAATACTGGAATAGGCGCGAGATAGACCACCCGAAAATGACCTGACCCATAAGTCGGCCCAAACCCAGAGCCATAAACGAACAGGATTTGTTTTGTATTTAATAAATCAAAAATGAATTCTTTATCATCTTTCCACCGGGAGCCCAAATCGATTTTCGGAAAAGCGTAGAAAGCGCCATCAGGCACTTTGCATTCGATGCTTTCAATTTCATTCAAGCGTTTGCAGGTGTAATCCCGGTGTTCCCGAAGTTCCTGAACAACTTTTTTGATATGGTCTTGGGGTCCTCGTAAGGCAGCAACGCCAGCAATTTGGGCAGGGCTGGATGCACATAAACGGATTCTCGCTAAGCGACTAATGTCTTCCTTTATTTCATCCAAGTAATGTTCCGGGTCGGAATAATAGATGTAACCCAACCGCCAACCGGTCATCAAGTAGGTCTTGGAAAAGCCATTTAGCCCTATTACCGGGACATCCTTCGCCACGCTCGCCACGCTGACGAAATTCTTATTATACACATACCGATCGTAAATATCATCAGCAATGATTGGAATTTTATATTCACCCGCTAAATCTGCAATGGCTTTCAACTGCTTTTCGCTATAAATCACTCCGACTGGATTGTTGGGTGACAGAATCAAAATTCCGCGTGTATTTTCTGAAATTTTTTGACGAAGATCATCAAGATCAGGCTGCCAGTTTTTCTCTTCATCAAGCTTATATTCGATTGGAATTCCTTCATAGAAATTGGTGAAACTCAACCAAGGAGGGTATGATGGACCTGGAATTAATAATTCATCTTTCTTATTTGCATTAATTAAAGCTGATTGTACAAAAAGAATTCCTTCTGAAACACCTTCGGTGATTATGATATCATCTGCGGTGATCGGAATTTTATTGATTTTGTTTTCTTTTTCCGCTATTGCCTCCCGTAACTCCGGTAATCCAAGGCTGTCAAAGTAATAATTTTGATCGTCATAGACCGCCTGCGCTAAGGCATCCTTGATATGTGGGGGGGTTGGAAAATATTTTGGCGGATCCCCTATTGACAGATAGGTGACAGATTTCCCGTTATTTTCCAGTTTTTGAGCCAGTGCCACTACATCTCGAATCGCATATTCGATGCTTTTCAACCGAGTGCTAGATGGTATGGTTTTTTCAGTTTTCATCATTCTAAAAAACCTAAGGTGAATATATTACATCCAATTTTTATTAGACCTAATTTGAAATTAAAGATGAAAGTCTCCTTAAGAAATTTTTCGTTTCATCTTCAAGGAACCTTTGCTATTTGAAATTGAACGAATGAGAATAACATAGCTTTATAAGGGTATACAAGTGAAAACTTTAATTTGAATTATACAAGCCTAAACTTTAATCTAAATAAATTATAAGCAAGTGCTAAATATGGGGTTTTTAGAAAAATATCTGCCACCATATCAAAGAACAATGAACTTAGCAATTACTAGTATAATGACCGCATTAGTTTGTATTTCTACCTATTTATTTCGAATTCCGATTCCTCCAACAGAAGGTTACTTTAATATTGGAGAGGCAATTATTTATATTTCTGCAATAATATTTGGACCACTTATTGGGGGAATTGCTGGAGGTGTTGGTGCTGCCTTAGCGGATGTCATTGGGGGCTATGCAATTTACGCTCCTGGTACTCTTATTATAAAATTTTGTGAAGGGTTTATTATTGGATCTATTATATTTACTGTTCATTTAAAAGAATGGGAGCACTGGAAGGAATATCTAATTATCATATTTGCCATATTAATAGGGGGTCTAGTGATGGTACTGGGTTATTGGACTTATGAGGCTTATATTTTAGGTTTCGGCCCAATAGTTCCACTTGCAGAGGTGCCAGTTAATTTAATTCAAGTTCTTATTGGAGCCCTAATTGCAATTCCAGCAAGTTATGCAATACAAAGTGCACTTGAACTCAGGAAATGAATTAAAAGAGATCGACCAGCGTTTGTAATGCGGATAAGACTTTTTTCCCTTTTTCTGTGATTTCAAAATATTTCTTATTTTTTATTTGCCTGCTTTTAATTAATTCTTTACTTTCCAATTCATTCAAGTGTTGATAAATTGATTGTATGCTTTTTTCAGTCCCTAATGCTTTCCAAATTGCATAGCCATAGGATTCACCGAGTTCCAGAAAGCGCAAAATTTCTAACTTTGCACCTACCTTTTGACCCGTTAGTTTCGGTCGTTCTGAAAGGACACTTATAATGTGGGGTTCCTTAATACCGCTTCCTGTAATTAGACAGACGATTTTATCGGTCCGATCTATCATTCGCTCTGCTACCAGCTTTTTAAGGCCCGCTAAGGTAGCAGAACTGGCAGTCTCTGCGAATATTCCCTCTGAGCGTGCCAAATCTTTCTCAGATTCAAATATCTCCTTATCCGTTACAGCAATAGCGGTTCCATTTGATTCTTTAAGCGCAGATAAGGCGGCATTGCCCCAATAGGGATTTTTCACTAGAAGCTCAAGTGCATCTGTGGTCGGATTGTCGAGAGCTTCAATCTCATGGTTCTGGTGGTATGCTTCTACAATTGGAGCACAGCCCGCAGCTTGCACTCCGATAATCCGGGGCAACTCTTCGCAGAATTGCAATCCTCGAAAAGTTTTAAACCCTTTCCAAATACTCCAAAGTAATCCCCCTGCTCCCATTGGAATTATAATCCAATCGGGGGTCTTATTAGCTTGGGTCGCTTCGATAATCTCATAAGCGATGGTGGCTTGGGCTTCAATCGATAGTGGATTTATTTCGGGGGTGACTTGAAATAACTTTTCGATTCTACTGAGTTCTTCGGACTTGGTAATGGAATCATCTAAGATTTCACCGAATTCGGTGATATTGCCTGAAAAGATGTGCATTTGAGCTAATTTTCCGATAGCGACCTTTTTCGGAACAATAATTTTACAATTAATAGGGCTGCGTGCCGAATAGGCAGCAACCGATGCGCCAGAATTTCCATTTGAAGCACAAATGACCCCTCGATAATTCATTTCCAATGCATAGGACAAAAGCAAACTTGTCGCGCGATCGCTATAGGACTGCGTTGGATTTTTCGTTTCATCTTTGAGGAATAAGTTGGATAAATGTAATTGAGGGAAAATATTCTTTGCTTGGAAAAAGGGTGTTCCTCCCTCATTCCAATTTATCTTATTCTCCTCTTTAATTGCAGGAAAAAGGGCACTATAGCGCCAGAAGGTCAAAGAGCCGCTAAAAGAAATGGATTCCGCTTCGTTATAGAGAATTTTATAGTCAAGAAGTGAATCACATTTCTCACATTTTGCACTCAAGGGCAGAATTTTATACTGCTGATTACAATTTCTACAAACACAAATTCCATCCATTATTCTGGTAAATCTCCTTCTGAATTTTTTTCTTCCTCGAATTCTTGAGAATTTTCTTTTCCTTCAGCTTGATCTTGTGGTGGGTGTTCTTTTAGCTTTATACTGGGTATAAGCCTCTGTAATGCCTCTTTGGCTAATTTTTCTAATTCTTTTATTCCATTATCAAGCGCAACCATTAAAATAGCCAAATTTCGAGAGGGTATTTTCCCGTTTTTTTGTAGGCTATTAAAAATACGGCTTACTACAGGTCGTAAAATTAAATTATCCAAGCTGATTAAGCCTTGAGCTTGACTCAAATAATTTAATTGCTCATTTCCTGGAGGGGTCCCCAAGTAAAGCGAGAAATAGAACCAGATTGAGGAAAAATTAGCGACTCTAACATCTAATACCAATTCCAACCCCCGTTCTTCTCCTATCCACCGTATCTCCTCTTCAAGATTCTTTCCCGACTGAGCTATTGCATTTCCAAAATGATCAATTGCGCTTTGGATATCCTTTTCCTTTATAGATGAAATGCCCTTATCCAAGAGATTAATTATTTCCAAGAATCATCATATCTCCCATTAATTGAATTTTTATCATTAAATCTTTTTTATTATCTCTTTAACTTTGCAATAAAAAATCCTTCGGTATTATGTAAATGAGGGAAAAGGCGCTGAGTGTCTGCTAATCCCAAAAAGCCTGGAACCCCAATGAAAGGGCTAACCGGGACCAAAGAAAATTCGGGGTAGGACTCGAGAAATTTTTTGATCAGCAACTCATTTTCCTCTATCATTATGGAACAGGTTGAATAGATAATCTCTCCCGATTCTTTCAATAATTTGACAGCGTTAGTCAATAATTTCCATTGAATTGCAGTTAAAATCTGCAATTCTTTGGGCTGAAATTTCCATTTAGAATAAGGGCGACTCATAAAGGTGCCAGTGCCAGAACACGGTGGATCTATTAAGATTCTATCAGCTCTTTTTCTCAGAAAATCAGAAGCATCCTCACCAGCTGCATTTATAACAAAAATGTTGTAGAGCTCGTAATTCGATAATTTACTAGAAAGTTCTAGTAGTCTTCGATGCGATCGGTCGATGGCAAATACAATTCCCGTATTTTGCATTAATTGCCCCATATGTAATGATTTCCCTCCTGGTGCAGCACATAGATCAAAAATACAATCTCCTTGCTGCGGATTTACAACGTAGGAAACAAGCGATGATGCCTTATCTTGTATATATATTAATCCTTCCTTAAATAGCGAAGAATGTATAATAGGATATTGCCATTCCACTATCCTAATTACATCTGGGAGGTCTTTATCCGCCTCAATTACAAATCCGTCTTGCGTTAAAGTTGCAAGGACGGAGGAAATATCTGTTTTTAATGTATTAACTCTAATATACAAAAAATCGGGTTCTAAAGATTTTTGTAGAAATTCAATTGCCCCTGAATTGCCCAGCAAATTTATAAGATATTCTATAAACCAAGATGGATGCTGGAACTTTAAACTCAGATTCACTATATCTGTCGATTCTGTAATTAAATCAGATAATTTTACCTGTTCTATCTTTCGTAAAAGCGCATTTGCAAATTTTGACATGCCTTCTCCGAAGCCTTCTTTTATCTTTTGTACAATTGTCTTAGTTACTTTTTGCGGTAAATTATCTGAAAATTTTAAGTTGAAAACCCCAATACGGAGTAAATTCCGAAGGTAAGGCTTCAATTGATCAAGTGATCCCTTTTGAAGTGAGCTATTGATTATTAAATCAATTAGATTCAATCGTTTTAGAATTTCAAATACAAGTGAATGGATTGTACCTCGGATGCGCCAATCTGTTATGTGCAACTCCTTACTTATATCTCTTAACGCCTCGCGCTCAGAGAAGCCGTCTTCAATGGCAGAAAGTGCCTTTGCCGCAACCAACTCTTTATCAATTGCCCCCACTTAATATCCCGATGGTTCTGGTTTAAATACTAAGTGCTATTAATATTTTTGAAAGAACCTTTATAATTGTTATTGGTACACAAAGCTACCACATTAACCCTATTAAAAAAACGGACCTGTATAGAGGCAATAAAATGCAACTTAAAACAGTGAAAGAAGTAAAGGCAGAATTAAACCGCCTTCGAAAAAGGCAAGAACGCCATCATTATGATGCGCATATTGATCAGGAAAAAAATAAAATGCGCTCATTATTATGGAAATTACTTAAAAAACAACCCTATTCCCCGAAAGCTCAAAAGGGTGAAAAATCTCCAAAATCTGAAAGAGCTCCAAGAGGCACTGGCAAAACCAAGAGACCCAGCAGTTATACTTAATCTATGGAACTAATATGAAATATAGGACGGATTAAAATTACCTCTTTTTATGATTTTATCAAGAGCTTTGAAAATCTCATCGGGCTTCAAAATACCTCCCCCACCGCTATTAAAATTGGTCCCACCTACCCCGAAGACCAAAAAAAAGCAAAAATTAGAAAATGCATCTTAGCCATTTATCCTTCCAAAGATGTAATATTAACCGCAGTGCGGGATAAATTTGATCTTATCATAACCTATTCCTTACCAGAATTTTGGAATTTCAATCAAATCACAGATGAACTCAATCGAAAATTGACAATCCTGTTAGAGAATCGAATTTATCTGTATATGATTTCAAAAGATTGGGTATCTGTAAAATCGGGGCTCATTGAGATCATAGCAGAACTATTGGATGTTGAAATTATTGATATTTTTCAAGATGCCCAATCAGCCCCACAAAAAACCCTAATAGGAAGAGTCTGTGAAGTTGGAACTTCTCCTATTTATTTGGTTGATTTATTGAACCAAATTAAAGAAAAATTAAGCGGACTTCAGCTGCGGTACTTAGGTGATTTGAATTCACCTATCCAAAAAATTCTTATAATTTTTGAGCCCTCCCTATCTACTGGACTTTTAAAACAAGCAAAAAGAGTGCATATTGATACTATTATTTGTTTCGATTTTAATTTTGAAATCGAGAAAGCCGCTGAAGAATTGGATCTCAATCTTATTGCTATAACAACCAATATTATAAACCTTGGATTACTTAAACTAACCCAAGCCTTACGATTAGAGCACTCAAATATTGATTTCATTTTTATGAATTTGCAATCTTCATCAAATATTTTCTAGACGGTTAAATTTTTTATAGAAATAGTGAGTGAATTCCATTTATGTCAAAGACCTTGAAGAAACGCGCAGTCTGTCTTAATTTGATCAAATCCATCACCAAAACGAAAGGATATTTCACAATCAATGATCTCATAAAAGAAACTAGCGTTCCTCGGAGTACCATTCAGGACTGGATTAATCGGCTTGTGAATGAAGGTTACATCAATCGTGCTGAAGAACCAGCCGGATCAAGACCAGCCAAGTATAGTTATGTATTGAAAAGTGAATATCCTGCAACCGCTTGTAAAAATATTTTTACTTGTTTGGATCGTGAGCATAATTTAGTCGAAATCTATCATTTCTGTGGCAGTGAAGGTTGCACTAGTTATTGCGCGTATGCCCATAAAGAGATGGGCGGTGTAATTTTAGAAACAAGGAACGAAGGATTCTTTCTGCGAGAACTCGCCAAAATTGGACGAGCCCCCCTTGAAGGGCTTGGTTCAAAGGCCGGAGTGGGCATTGAAGAAATTGTAGTCCAAGATAATATGGTGGTTCAATCCATTAAAGCGACGGGTGGTCCCGCTTATTCACTTACTGAGACAATGGGCGCTGCATTAGGCGTCAAACAAATTGTCCATACAAGAAATGGGGCTTTTATTGAAGGAAAAATATATACTGACGCTTTAGAACATATTACTGTTGGAATTGATGATACGGATGATTTAGACGAAGGGGCAACTTGGGCTATCTCGCTTTCTCTCCTCAATAATTTGAAAGATATTAATCGAATTGCTCACAAAATCGTATTTCTAAATCCAAATATCCCCTTCAAAACACTTGGTAATAATGCTGCTTTCATCGAGTTCGCAATTCAAGAATCGAATTTTGAACATATTTTAAGCGATATTCAAAATTTCTTACAAAATAAGACCGTTTCTGAGCAAACTGCAATTGCAATAATGCGGGGACTAGTTGTTCCTTCAAAATTGAAACAGTATGCCAATAAAGTTCGCGCTAAAGAAATTCCTATTGCGGAAGCTGACACTTTAGCAAAGGCACTTAATATAATATTGATTGAAATAACAGGATCCCGCGGTAAAATTGGCGCTCTCGCAAGCCTCGCTTTTCTCCGAGAAGATGCTAGTTGTTTACTCAACTATGATACACAAATCCAAGTTTAACTCTTCAAAATACCTCTAAAATAGGTCAGCAATTAAAGTTACAGGCCCTTTCATTTTACCACCTCCTATTGAAACCAAACTTAAAAATACAAGGAAATCCTAATTTATCCATAATAACAGCGAATAGGGAAAGTGCCAAAAATAGGAATATTTGATACCTTAAGTGATGCCTTCCGGAAGTTGCTCCGCCTGCCATTGGTAGATAAAAATGCAGTTGAGGAATTAATTAGAGATTTACAGCGTGTATTTTTAATAGGCGATGTGAATAGTGAGTTAGTCGATAAATTAAGTGAAAATATTCGGGAAAAAGTCTTAAGATCTCACATTCCGCAGGGCATATCTTTGAGAAACTACACAATCAAAACAGTATACGAAGAAATAACTAATTTTATGGGAAAGATCTCTTATCCCATTGAAATTAAAACGGGGACTCAAAATATAATATTAATGGTCGGGATTCAGGGGTCTGGTAAGACGACTACTGCCGCAAAATTGGCATTATATTTTAAAAAGAAGCATTATAAGCCCGCGTTAGTCTGTGCAGATACCTATCGTCCGGGGGCTTATGATCAATTGGCTCAACTTGCAGCCCAAATTGATATTCCCATATATGGCGAACCAAACTCCACGGATAGTGTGAAGATTGCCAGAAATGGCCTGAAATATTTCACGGATCAAGGGGTAGAAGTCATTATTATCGATTCAGCAGGCCGTCATAAGGACGAAAAGGCCTTGATGAAAGAGATGGTTCAAATTGAAAGAGCCATTAATGCGAAGGAAACGATATTAGTGATTGATGGCACACTGGGGCAACAAGCTGCGAAACAAGCAATGGCTTTTAACCAAGCTACGCAAATCGGGTCCATTATCGTTACGAAATTAGACGGTTCCGCTAAAGGGGGTGGTGCACTCTCCGCCGTTGCCGCTACGGGGGCGCCTATTAAATTCATCGGGAATGGCGAAAAGGTGGACGACATTGAGAAATTTGATCCGAAGAGTTTTGTGGGGCGGCTCATTGGGGTTCCTGACTTGAATATGATTCTGGAGCAGATCCAGGAAGCTGAAATTCCAATATCGAAAGATTTACAGACGAAATTTCTCAGTGGGCGCTTTAATTTAAGAGATATGTATGAACAAATGAAGTCTGTCCGTAAAATGGGGTCTATTGGAAAACTCTTACAAATGCTGGGGTTGGGGCAGAAATTGCCGGATGGGTTCCAAGATATAGCCGAGGAAAAATTGGATCAATGGAAATATATCATGGATTCCATGACTACTTCTGAACTGGAAGAACCAAAGATAATTAATAGTTCAAGAGCAAATCGAATTGCAAGAGGTTCCGGTACTAATCCCCGAGATATCAAGGAACTCGTCAAACAATACAATGTAGTCAAAAAGATGGTAAAGCAATTCGGAAAGAGCCGAGGGCTAAGAAAAGGAATGCCGACAGGATTTCCTCGCATTGGTGGTGCGCCTGGAATACCTACAGGAAAAATACCCGGTTTAAAGAAAATGAAATTCTAAATCCAATTCACATGGACTTCACATTTTATCAATTAGTGAATAAAACTTTAAAATTGTTAAGAAGGTTTTCCGAATTTCTGGTAAATCTTTGACTTTAAATTTGAGTATTGGCTGCTGATAGAGATATTTTTCAACAAAAGCTACCCCATTTTGCATAATTGGAATCAAAAATATTATGTGTTTTTGAGATATCTCTTCCAACTCTACATCAAGATCATTATCCACTAAAATTATTTGGCTATTTTCTTCTAATTCATATAAAAGATCCTCAACTGTTCTTCTTTGAATCCAAATTCCTGGAGTAGACCTAATTTTTATATTTCTCTGTACTCTATCTTTCTTCTCTAATGCTTTCATTAAGAGCATCCCGATTGATCGTTCATCGGGGCCAAGAAATCGTAATTCGGTCCCAATAAACTCGATTACCAAATTTTCATCTAAAAACATCAAGGAAAAATGAGTATTTACTCTAATTTTATGAGATAAGAAAAAGGCAGCTTGGATAGCAAGAATAATTTCATAGATCTCAGGAGGAAATCCCGTTTGAAAATATTCTTTCTTAATGGTGATTAAAGAAGGATATATGAGGCATATTGTTATTTCAGAAATCAAAAAACCTCCCTACGCTACAACTTTTATAATTTTTCTCTTCTTTCTAAAACTTCACGTTGAAACTTAATTTCTTTTCTATGTATTTGGGAAAGGTTCATTAGACTCCCAACTATCGTTGCCCAATGACCCATTATACTAGTCCCTCCAAAGACTGTCAATTCACCTAATTGCGTATTAATATATTGAAATAATTCATTCGGAAGGAGTTCGATTTTGTATCGATAACTCGTTGAAACAAGTTCCAGCATCTTCTTAGTTTCCTCTTTCACGGCAAAAGGGCATAAAAGGCATTTCTCAATTCGATTTTTAAGCAGACTGAAATTTACTAGTTCGAGTAAATACCGTAAATTTTCTTCCCGATCAATTCTTAGGGTGCGCGCAAAGAAGGCTGCCTTACAAAGATAGGATGGAAGAATACAAAAGTTACGCACAATATAAATTGGATGCACCCCTGAAGGTGGATCATAAGCCAACTGATACCGAACTTCTTTCCCTTTTCGTTTTTTTGATAAAATCCCTTGCTTCTCCAATTGATTTAAATAAGTACTTATTGTACTTCTTGATACATTTTGAAAAAATTTCTCATATTCCTCTCCTAATCGCTCAGTCGTAATATCTTCCTTTTTGACTACAGAAAACCACAAGAAAATTCCAAGAAGGTGATTTTCATGGATTCTGCCGAGCATGACGTCCTCTATCTCTATCGTTTGATTCCAAGTATTACGCAATACTGGCTCCTTTTCTACATACTCCCGAATTGCTTGTAAATCACAATACGCTAAGACAGTGGGCGCATCCGTGGTCCTATCACCTTAATAATTAACTAACTAGATAATAACCAACTTTTAAAACCTAGGCTATTCTTCAACCGATCATCAACTAATAAATGCTTATCCTGTAAAAGAAATTGGTAAAATAGATGGAAAGAATATATCTGTCATAATTGGTGCATTAACAATGAAAGAATAGGATATAAGACCATATCTGAAGGAAAGAAGGATGGATTTAACTGCTTTAAAGAAACGTGAATTCTTAGAATTTTAACTGCCTTCTGGTTAATAATTTTTCGTTCATCTCATATGGGGTTTGATGAGTTCAGTGACGGTGGCGCAGATGGCATGTAATTCTGGTTTTGCAATTTTATCGAGCGTATCATATTCGTCAAGGAGGTAGTAGGGACAACCAATCCAGGAAATTACAGGGACTCCCGATTCGAGAACATAACCGGCGGCATCGGAGGTAGGTGCAGGGGCAAAAAGGGTAGCAGGAAGGGGGAGTGTGCGTTTTGCTGGTTTTTTTCTCAACGCATTAACGGCAGTAGCAATCGGTAAGGGGGCATTGGAGGTAAACATGACTGTTAGAGCAAGTTGGTCTGTTTTGGCATAATTATGTTTTTGTTCGACAACCTCTTTTGCCCCCAGATGTTCTAATGTGATGAGAAGCCTGACTTTTTTCATTAAATCTGCGTGATTCCGGGCAAAACTCGTACCACCTTCTGAGCCATAGAAATGACCTGCATCTATAACAAAGACGAGTGTCCGCGCTCTTCTTTCTCGAGGAACACACGCCCATATTTTTATTTGAGCAAGCACCTGAGCCATACCTGCTCCATCTTCAGTTGCACCCTGAAATGGGGCATCATGATGAGAGGTCACAAGCACAATTTCATTAGATCTGCCTGGAAGAACCCCCCATACATTATTCATGGTCCCCAAGGTTGCAGTTCCAGTTAAAACCATGGAGGCAGTCGCACCCGTCTTGGCTTGCTCTCGAAGTTTCACTCCATCATATTTCCCAATCCAAAGCCCCGGTAGGGGCTTCATGATCCCATCATAAGGGCCATAATGAGATTTCGAATTTGAGGGTTGATCTCTCAGAATAAGGCAAATTGCTTTTGCACCCCGAGCATAGGCTTGCCAATAAACGTCCGAAGCAGGCGCAGTCTCTTTTGTAGTTCCACCCAGAAAATTTTGGCGGACAAAATTGAGATATTGTCCTGTCCTCAGGGTTATAGAATGATCAGGATCCGAGAAGTAGTACAGTGCGCCTAAGATTTGGAGAAGTTTCACCAGTACACCGGATGGGATAAACGGGAAGGTAATATCGGCGACCGCTATTTTACCCATCACATCAACCTTTTTGAATTCCTTCCGACTTCCCGTACCCACATATACCAATGGGGCAGTTACCCCTTCAGAGGGTGTGAATCCCGAATTGACTACGAAAAAGCTAGGAATTTCCCGTCCCTCTACTGTTAACGACCAATGGTCTGCATTCCAGCATGTAATTGAAATAGGATCCATTGTGACATTTTTTAAACCAAATTCTTTTAGCTTTTTAGCTACCCAATGTTCTGCTTCATGTCCCTCTGGAGTGCCAGGACGGCGATGGGGCAATTTACATATTTCCTCAATCCATTCAAATATTTCATTCGAACCCGGAAGGTTCAATACCTTCTCAAATTCTGGCATATTCCTTATCAATCTCCTCGCCCTAAGCTTCGCTACCCAAATATTGGGTAACCCTCTTAGAAATTTTATCAGCATATCAGTGATCCGTGTACTGACCTGAGTTTCTAACCGCGGGAGGGATTCCTGCTTTGGAGAAATTTAAATTCACCTTCTCTGGTTATCACTTGGATTACTTTTTATCTTCTTATTTTCCCGAATTCATACTTATCCATTTTCTCTTTTAAAGAATACAGATTGAACATAATTTTAATTTTGGAATTTCACCGCAAAAGATATGATTCATGATGTAAGTGTCTCTTAGAGGATCAATGCATTTTAATCGGTTATAATGATGACCTTAAAAAAACTGGAAATATATCTCCTTCCTACTTACTATATTGATGCTGAATCTAAATTCATTATGAATTTAGCAAATGAGCTTGTTGGAGAGCAAGAAGATGCAGTAGAGAAAGCGAAAGTTATTTTTTATTGGGTGCGGGATAAAATTTCATATGATCCCTATAGTGTTTCACCTTCAAAAGTAGATTATAAGGCTTCTAGAACAATAAAACGGGGTAGGGGTTGGTGTGTTCAAAAAGCGGTCGTGCTCGCAGCACTAGCTAGAACAGTCGGTATTCCCTCGCGCTTGCATTTTGCAGATATTAGAAATTATCAAATTACACCAAAATTGAAGCAAGAAATGGGGACCGATGTATTTTTTTTCCATGGTTATACCGAATTATATCTAAATAAGTGGGTAAAAGCCACCCCTGCATTCAATATCGAGTTATGTCAAAAATTCGGTCATAAACCAGTTGAATTTGATGGCGTACATGATGCCATTTTACCTTCAACAACCTTGAACGGAGAAAGGCATATTGAATACCTGCACGATAGGGGAACCTACGTGGACCTTCCTTTTGAAAAAATATTTGCTATATTTAAAGAAGTCTACCCCTTTGCTGGAGCTAAAATATAATGCTACTTTTAAGTCCGATATCAAAAAATTCGAGGAAAAGAGAAAAAGAATAAAGTTATTTTATAAAATTGTATAGTAATTTTAATTTTTCCGTAAGTATTTTTTGAAATAATAAAGTAAGTTAATTTTTAAAACAGATTTTGGTGCCAAAATTGGTCCGTGTTATAGGTGTCGACCCGGGAACAGATTCATGGGGCATACTTGGTCTTGATGATGGAACGATTATTCTGGATACATCGATACCTACGAAAAGGCTAATAAAGAAACCCACCACAATCCTTGAGATTCTCCGATCGCTTGAAAATATTGATTTGATAGTGGCTCCGAGTGGTCATGGTCTCCCCTTAACGCCCATTCAAGCTTTAACGGAACGCGATTTATTTTTAATGACATTAAAGAAAGGCATCTCATCTCAGGGTGGAAATACTCATCTTTTAAAAGAAAGTGGTTCCAAAATTACTGGGTTAGGTGAAATTGCGAGGCTTCTAAAAGATAATGGCTTCAATGGATACTTTATACCTGGTGTAAAATTATTATCCACCGTGCCGACATATCGAAAGGTAAATAAAATTGATATGGGAACTGCTGACAAGGTATGTAGTGCCGCTCTTGGCATTTATGATCAATCTAATCGATTAAATGTTGATTATTCAGAGGTATCCTTTATTCTAGTTGAAATGGGATCAGGGTTTAATGCGGTTTTGGGGATTGAAAACGGACAGATTATCGATGGAATTGGCGGGACGCAAGGTTCAGCTGGTTTTTTGGCATGTGGGAGTATTGATGGTGAAATAGCATATCTTTTCAAAAAAATTTATAAAAGAACAATCTATAGTGGTGGAGCTGCCTATATTGCCGGATATAACGAATTAAGCCCCGAAGAATTTGTTATTCAGGCGAATAGCGATGAAAAATTCCAATTAGGCAAAAACTTTTTTATTGAAGGTCTCTTAAAAGATATCTACGCAATGACTGTTTCTCTTAGACACCCTAAAGAAATACTTCTTTCTGGAAGATTAGCCAAAATTGATATTTTTTATGAAATATTGAAAAGACAACTAGGGGTAATAGCCCCGGTTCGGAGGATGGGTAGTCTTCCCACCGTTCAGATTGCAAAAGAAGCGGCTCAAGGCGCAGCAATAATTGCTAATGGGTTAGCTGAAGGAGAGTTCAAATCATTAATTGATCAAATGCAGTTAAAAGAAGCCAAAGGCACTGTTCTTGATCATATATATTTGTATGATTTTGGGAAAAACATTTAGATATCCAATTTATGATTTGAAAATAACAGATTAATCGGAAAGAGGAACCCTTTTTTGCTTTCTCTCTTCAAGTTTTTCCTCTTCTTCCTCCGAGGACTTTACAAGGATCGGCTTCGGGGCAGTAGCGGCACCTATTGGTATTTTTGGCAGCTGACTAACTAATTCTTGCAACCGCTGTTCAAGATCTTCATCCAAGCTGAGCTCCGGTTCCATTAATTTCATTATTGCCTCTTTTTTACTCTCATGAATGCGTCTTGTCATCATATTTTTAATATCCGGATCATTTTTAATAGCATGAACATCGATATGAATAATATAATCAATGACCTGGTCGCAGTAATCCCGGAGAAATTCCTCATCTTCGAGTGAATCAATTTTTACACTGCAAATACCTTTTGTAATTATATCAAAATCATCAATCCATCGTTTATCCCAGGTAATTGACCCTAAATCTTCTACTGGAAACAATCTATTTTTCATTCGCCACTGCTTCATCTTCTGCTCTTTCTCTCTACTTTGATTAATTCTCTCCTGTTCCTCCAATTGGGCAAGTCTTTCCTTTTCTTCTTGAATTTTTTGCTCCAACTCTTGTTTGCGCTTCTGCAGGAATCGTTCTTTTTTCTCTTCACTCAATTTTTTGATGAGCGCAAGTTTTTCCTCAATTACTTCATCTACCCGTGTAAAAATCCGAGGATTGGGTTTAAATCGAAATGACAGGCATAAAGAGTCATAGGTATTCTTGAAGTCATCTTTCTTCCAAGCCGTTTTCGTTTTAATCAAGAGGCGTCCGGGATAAGTTGGTGAAGGGCAGATTTCGACATAAACCCGTCCTCCGTATTTTATAGTGCCGCCATATAAGAGATAATTTTTCTCTATGTTAAATAACTCGCTTCGCAACATTGTATGGGCGAAATAGCGCTTAATATCGATAGTTCTATATTTGTCAGACCCGTCATTTAATATAGATCCTGTGAAATTGAAGTATTCAATTATTTTAAAAAGATAAGCTAGCGCTTGTTCGACCGCTTTTTTAGGGGTTAAATAATCTATCAGAATGCTTTTTTCATTAAACTGTATTTCTATTTTCTTATAATAAAATTTTTTTGATAGCAATTTCTCTAGTTTAACTTCAGTTTCTGATTTCGTTTCCGATTTAGTCGTTTCTGGTTTTGCCATGAAAGAAGGACCTTTCGTTGGTATTCAAATTTTTATGAAATTGCGTCTTTTTCCATACTTACTTCAGAATTCTTTCTATACATATAAAATACTTTTTTGCTATTAAAGTAATTTTTCATTTTCCAGCAATTTTTATGGAAATTAAATTTATTTAGGGTTGTTTTCAAAAGCATTAAACTTTAAGTTAAGGTTTATTGAGAAAATTTGAATAGTTAATAAAATTGACTGACTAGGACTGAATTAGAAGGTGGATTATTTGAATATCCTAATTCTTACGGGAAATATGGCGTATGAAATCATCAGGGATTATATTAACCCCTTCACGGATCGTGTTCAGGTAATAAACTTACCCATCTCAATAGCTGCCTTTATAACCCCTGAATTTATAATACGAAATTTAAAAGAAATGGATCTTTCTTCTTTTGATTGCATCATCGTTCCTGGATTAATGCAAGGATCGACCCAACCAATTGAAGACTATTTTAATATTCCCACCTTTAAGGGTCCGCGCTATGCTAGCGATATCCCACTGATTTTAGAAGACCCCTTCGAATTATCTCACATTATTCCCGCTGATAAATTACTTATTGACAAAGAACTAGAAGAATTTGATAAATTTATAATGAATCTTTCAGAATCTGAACCTATCCATCCGTACTTTCAATTAAATTCTCATAAAATCGGAATTGACTACCCTCCTCTCATCTTAGCAGAAATTGTGGATGCTCCAACACACTCTCTCCAAAAGATCCTTTCCATAAGTGAGTATTATCTTAAAAGTGGCGCTCATATACTCGATATTGGGGCGATTGCTGGCCAAAACAATGCCAAATTGATTGGAAAAATCATTGAGGAAGTCAAAGCGAAATTCAATGTTCCTGTAAGTATCGACAGTTTAATCCCGGACGAAATAGAGGCTGGAGTGGAAGCGGGCGCCGATTTGATTTTAAGTTTAGATGCTGGGAATCTAAATGAATTGAAAGCCCTCCCGAAAGATAGAATCTACACAATTATTCCAACCAATGTAAAAGAAGGTGTTTTCCCTAAATCGCCCAATAAACGGATACAACTTCTGAAAGAAAATATTGCCAGGGCAAATTACCTTGGGTTCACTAAGTTAATCATTGATCCCCTCTTGGAATCTCCCATTTCTCCTGGAATAGTTAAATCCCTCGAATCCTTCATTTTATTTCGGAAGCAAGAGCCTAATATCCCAATGCTTTTTGGGGGTGGGAATGTTTCGGAACTGATTGATGTGGATAGTGTTGGTATAAATGGATTTTTGGCTTGTATTGCGGTAGAATTAGGTATTTCAGTGATATTGACTACTGAATTTAGCATCAAAACGCGAAAAAGTATTTATGAATTATCTACTGCATTAAAAATGGCTTTTTTAGCGAATTTCAAGAAGCGTCCCCCTACAGGGTTGCCATTCCATTTGCTCCGGGCTAAGAATAAGAAGCGCTATGATCAAGAGAGTTATGATATACCCAGCATATCAATCTTAGCTCCAGATTGCGATGAGTCTTATACCCCCGATACCAAGGGCTATTTTAAAATTTGGCTTGATTATGAAAATGAATTAATATCTGTTCTTCATTATCAGAATTCAACTCCCAATATTCTGTTTCAAGGAAAATCCGCTGAGGCTCTTGGCAAAAAAATTATTGAACTAAACCTTATTGAATCTCTCAGTCATATTCTCTATTTAGGTCGCGAGCTTGAAAAAGCTGAAATCTCTCTATTCCTGGGGAAAAGTTATGTCCAGGACCTGAAATTTGAAGAGGTTTATTGATGGATGAATTACCAGATGTTCAAAATCAGTTGCCCGAATTCATGATTCCAATCGATAAGGTGGGGATTGTGAATTTACGCAAGAGAATTAAAATTCTACATGGGAATAAAGCCTATGAATTCTCTCCAACATTTTCTGCGTTTGTTCAGCTTCCAAAGCAGCAACGGGGCATTCATATGTCTCGAAGTAGTGAAGCAATTGAAGAGGTAATCGATGAATTATCGTATAGATCCTATTCTAGCCTCGAGGCTGTTTGCAAATCCATGTCCGAAGCCTTATTGGAACATCATAATTATTCATCTCGGTCGGAGGTTACCTCAAAAGGCATTTTAGTTGTGGATATCCATCAAGAAGGGTTTGGAAAAAGACAGCAGAGTTATGAAGTCTTTTCACGGTCGGTATCAGAACGGGCCGATAATGGAATAAACACAAGATTGTTTTTAGGTGCCTCCGCAGAAGGGATGACGACATGTCCTTGTGCCAAAGAATTGGTATACACATATGCAAAACAAATAATTCAAGAACGTGAAGATATCTTTAATTTAAATTCTGATCAAATAGATCGATTATTAAATATTATCCCTCTCGCCTCTCATAGTCAACGATCTCGGGGCACATTATGTGTAGAATTATCGCATGAACATGAAGTAGACCTCCTAACTATCACGAATATTATTGAAAATTCTATGTCCGGGGTTGTGCAAGACGTTCTAAAACGGCCCGATGAAGGGAAGCTGGTCCGCTTGGCACATCTAAATCCGCTCTTCGTCGAAGACAGCTTACGCTTGATGAGCCAAAGGGTTAATGAGCAATTTACTCATCTATCAGATGAAAGCTCCATCTTTTTACGGGTAGAAAGCATGGAAAGTGTGCATATTTACAATGCATGTGCTGAAAAAAGTACTACTTTAGGAGAATTGAAAAAGGAATTCGCAGAAATCGAATTATAATTCTCCTTTTAAAAGAACTTATTTTGCTCTTCAAAAAAAAGAATTTAATGAAAAAAAGGCGGCTGTCCTGTAACTTTTCATTCTTTCCCCTCTTTTTTTTCCTAACCTGCAAAAGGGATCTTACCTTGATTCCATTATGGTGCTGGTCTTCGCAGATTTCGGCGGGATATAGGTAATCTGTCTGATCTTAAACCAAAGGATGCTTGCCTGCTTTCCTAAAGGTGCCTTCACTGCTCGCATATCCTCATGCCCTCCTGGTTATGGGGTGAATGTGTAGCATAAGTGGTGGATGAAATGGGTACCCCAGAGAAAAAGAAGTCAATAAGGGTTCAAGTGTGTAATTCAGACATTTTTTCGGAGCGCCTGCCATCTCCACCATCCATCATGCCTTCTTCCTCAACCCCTCTAACTCCTCTTAGGAATCAAATCTAGTACCGCCAGCGCTACTTCCTTCGCTTTCGGCGTGAGGTCCATCGCCGCCAGTGTCGGACGGTCCTTCACCCAGCTGAAAATGATTCGATCCTCACGCTGCCCTTCTACGAGTTCCCAGCCTGGGATGTATCCAGTCGCCTGAAACCCCAAATCTACGAAGACCTGTTGCTGTGCCGGGTTATATGCGGACACATAGAATTCGAAGTAATATAAAAAGGGTCGGAGAGAGTCCAATGCCATTTTCACCAAGACTTTGAGCGTTGCGGGGTCAATATCTTGCGGGAAAACGGTTTCCTCGGCTACTTGTGTCCTCGGATTGATCTTAAATGAGATTTCTTCACCGTTTGCCCGATAGACGCATTTTGCATATAGATATTTATCCTCCCGAATATACCCCTTTACCTGCGAGCCATTCAAAAGGATTGGCGGGACGTGCACTGGGGTTACGGGGGCGAGCCGGAATCGTTTCGCGATTGCATTGTAAATCGGTAGGACCTCGGGGATTATCTGCGGATCGGGGCGGCGTATCTTCAGGGCATTCATAGCGTAGAAGACCATCAGCAAATCGGATTCCCGCTTCTCCAAGAAAATATCCTTGTTCGGGAGGAGCCCTACAGAATAGAACCCCGAATCTTCCGCAATCTTCTGGGATCCCGAATGGGCCGTCCGGCTCTCGCTC
>Ga0315310_10000536_pt1 | contig 24442 bp, 28 predicted proteins | sample TDP5_MG_FD_203630 | JGI IMG/M metagenome (GOLD analysis project Ga0315310, IMG submission 203630) | Freshwater sediment microbial communities from Lake Towuti, South Sulawesi, Indonesia - TDP5 | ecosystem: Environmental > Aquatic > Freshwater > Lake > Sediment | place: Indonesia: South Sulawesi...
CTACGGTTCATTGGACTGACGTCGGCGGTTTGGAAGAGGTTAAGCAGGAGTTGCGGGAGGCTGTTGAGTGGCCGTTAAAGAACCCCGAAATTTTCGAGCGCATGGGAATACGTGCGCCTAAGGGAATCATGCTCTTTGGACCGCCTGGCTGCGGCAAAACATTGCTAGCCAGGGCTGTGGCAACTGAAAGTGAGGCCAACTTCATTACCATCAAAGGTCCAGAAGTGTTCTCCAAGTGGGTTGGTGAGTCCGAGAAGGCCATTCGAGAGGTTTTTAGAAAGGCCCGCATGGCTGCTCCAGCCGTGATTTTCTTTGACGAGTTTGATTCACTTGTGCCTCGGCGTGGTTTGGGCTACGGTGACAGTGGCGTCAGTGAGCGAGTGATCAGTCAGCTGTTGACCGAGATGGATGGCATCATGACCCTTGAAGACGTTGTAATAATCGCCGCCACAAACCGACCTGACATAGTCGATCCGGCAATGCTCAGACCTGGCAGGTTTGACCGCTTGATCTACGTTCCTGAACCTGACGAAAACGCGCGATATGAGATTTTCAAGTTGTACACCAAGGGCATGCCGTTGTCTAAGGATATCGACTTGAAAAGTTTGGCTGCCGCAACCAAAATGTATTCAGGCGCTGACATTGAGGCCTTTTGCAGGGAAGCCGCTATGAACGCGTTACGCAGGGACGTCAAATCTAGTGAAGTTGGGGCTGACAACTTTCAGAAAGCAACAGAAAAGATTGGCCCAAGCATCCTGCCTGATATGGAGGCTTGGTACAAAACCTTTATGAGACAGGTCAGGAAGGTGCAGAAGCCTACGACACCTGTGGCTTAGCAGAAACCATGAGGAGAAGAGTTGTTTGGCTGTCAAAACTTGGCGACCTCATCCATTGGATTTGACCATAGTTGAGGTGCTTGAGAAGAAGGGCGCTATGACTGATGAGGAATTGTTCGATCTGCTTAAGGAGACTCATGAGGACTTGGGCTTCGGAGCGTTGAATAAAACGTTGATGAAGATGGAAGTTGAGGGCAAGGTCTATGTGTCTTCTCTGACGCGGGGCAAACGGCGGGTTGAACTCGTGAAACGCAAGGGATAGTCGCAATAGCTGAAGTAGTTCTCTTTTTCTTTGTTTGCAGGTAAGAGTTAATTCAGAGAAGCGTTTAGAGATTTTGAGGCCTGTGAGAGCGGGGGTTGCCAAGCTAGGTCAAAGGCGTGGGCTTCAGGAGCCCATCCCGTAGGGGTTCGTGGGTTCGAATCCCACCCCCCGCACCATTGAGGGCTCTCTATCTATTAGTATAAGTGCTGGAAAATTTTTGAGGCTGGATTGAGTGTGTTCTGCTTGTGTTTTGTGGTTTGTTTTTGTTTGTGGTTGGGTTTTGGGTTCTGTTTGAGTGTGGTTCGGGGCACTTTCAATGTTGCCAAAAGCCACCTTCAATGTTGTTAAAAGTGACCTTTCAATGTTGCTTGTGCGTGTGAGTGATTTTTGAAGAAGGTTGTCAACGGCGCCTTTAGCCTTCTTCTACTTGGGCACTGATGCTTTTGGTGTAGCTTCGCATGCGTGAATTCGCCTCTGTTGTTATGGTAAACCATTGCTGTTGCGGACTTGTTTTGAAACTTGCGAATCGGGTTCGAGTTTGATAATAATTTCCCGCACTAAAGCCAAAAAACCGTGTGGATGAAGAAGTTGACTGGCCCTAAGATCTTCTTCTACTGCCCAAGGAAATGGTGTATCCAATTTTGTGCTTTGTCGAGCGTGATTCTAGTCGAAGTCGAATATTGTTCTTCCCTTTGAAAAACTCATGACGAATCTACAGTTTCTGCAGATCATCATGACGATTTTATGGGCTGTGAAACCCCATCTGCTATCCATTTTTCCTTCCTGCTTCTCGAAATCTGTGCCCTGACACAGCGGGCAAGTCAATTTTCTTTTTTCCGCCAAACAGACCACTCAATGATGGCATGTTTATGAGTTCATAATTAAGAATTGTGAATATTCAATACAGATTGACATTGTCAAAGCAAACGCAAGTGATAAAAAGATAATACTTAGCTTTGTAGCCAAAACCATCCTGGCCTAGCTAACGTTTGAAGGGATGTGTGTGCCCCCTTAGACATCTTTACTGACATCCCAGCTGAACGCGCGAACATGCTTAGTGCGAGAGACTTTTGTGACGTGCCCTCCTAAGATATTGAAACCATGTAAGCGATGTAGCTAGTCTTTCCAGTCTAGGAGTCTTTTTTCGCCTTCAAGCCCCTTTATGCCAGTGACGTCTTGGGTCACTTCCATTGTTCCGAGATACTTGCTGTCTTTGTCCCGGACTGCGAAGTATCGTATGTGAATTAGCTTGTTGTCCATGTTTATCCAGAACTCAGCGACGTCTTTTTCGCCTTTCTTGAAGCTTTCCAAAATTTTGTTGACAATGTGGACACTCTTTTGCGGGTGGCACTGCTGAACCTTTCTGCCGAGCACAGCCTTTGTCCGCATGAAGATCTCTGACTTGCTGAAGTACCTTACAGTGTCATCTTTGTCGACGAAGGTGATGTCCAACGGTAGAGTCTTTAACAAAGCTTCAAGCTCATGGTCTGAGAGCGTTCCCGTTTCAAACTTTAATAGGCCAGCTTGTAATTCTGCTGGAACGGCTTCTGGCTTCTGCATTTCGGCTTTGGCCGCTTCTGACCCTGCTATAAGGTATTGTGGTGTGAAGCGGCAGTAACCGATTGAGTCAAACTCTCTTCTGACCTCTGCCCACTCTTCCTCTGTGAAAATCTTCAGAGCCATTGGTAACAGAATGTTGTTTTCTTTGAAGAAATGGCTTGAGAGGAGCTTGCCCAGAGACTGAGCCGCACTGCCGACTTGCTTTCTAAAGTCTTCAAGGCTCATTGAACCGTAGTCGTTGATTAAGTTGGTGAAGCGTTTCTTTTCCTCTCGAATTCGATTGTGTTCAATCCACATTATGGCTGGAGGTTCTTTCACTCCGTGTTTTTCCAGAATCGGGAACAGCACGTTTTCCTCTCTTAGGTAATGTTTCTCTGAGTCGACGAAGTCTTCAGCCGCATGCTTTAAATGGGCCATATCTTCAGGTGCATCAACGAAATCCCTTGCCTTCTGAAGGCCATCCAGCGCCATCTTGGCCATCTCAACAAGCTGCAGCATGACCTTGTGCTCCTCCATCAGAATGTTAACCGGATTTTCAGTGGGCACCTGCGGCTTCTGCTGTTCTAGCTGTTCTTGAAAAACCAGCAGGTGAACATCACAGAGCCTATGCAGCTCTTCTCTGGGCAAGCCTTCCTCGACCAGTTCCTGTTCAATCTTGGCAATTTCCATCGGGCTTACAGTTCCCAAAACCTGCTTAAACTTCTCTTTCAGGTCTTGAGGCGCCGCTCCAGAATGCAGCTGCCTAAGCATTTCCTTTAACATCCTTTTCTTGTCTTCGCCCAACCCAAAATCCATCCTTCACACCAAGTCGTAAGACCGCCATGCTGACTTTAGAACGAGAGCACCTTTTGGCTTTCTTTCACCCACTGAGCTAGGTCACCGGTAGTTGTTCCTATTCGAACGCCTTCGATTAGGTCGTCTTGGGTCAATCCTCTGGCGTTGATGCATGTGCGACAGGCGACAACTCGGACTCCGTGGTCAACTAGGTCTTTCAGCATTTTCTCTAAGTTGTAGTAGCCTTCTGGGGGTTTCTGGCCCTTCTTTGCTATTGTCACGGCGTCTCCGAGGAGAAACACGTTTACTTTCATTCCGATGGTAGCGGTGAGCAGTGCTTTGGTCAGTCTGAAGGCGTTCCACACTTTTTCGTCTCCATAAGGCGCTGTGTTGAGAATTATTGTGGTTGTTTCCAAATTTGCACCTCTTTTTATCGATCTTTTTCGGGAATCTTACCGAATTTGCTATGTGGTTTAATTCGTTTTCGGTAGCGTGCAAAAGCTGTGTGAAGAGAGCGGCTTCGCAAGATTAAAGTGGCATCAGGTTTCAATAGCGAGGTAAACCTGAGCATAAGTGGTGAATGTATGATGAGCAAAAATCCTGCTGAAGAGCGAGTAAGACGGTTTCAAGAGCTGATGTGGAAGAACGGCATAGACGCCGTCATGATCAGGAACCTCTACAGCTTCACCTATTTCACGGGAACACAATGGTGGCAGCCGTCTGTTCTCATACCTAGGAAAGGCGAGCCAACTATCTTTGTGTTTCAAGATGAGGCTGGGGAGCTTAGGGAGAAAACATGGATCACAAACATTCTGGGCTACAGAAAGATCGAGGAACTCATGAGGGCAGTAGTTGATTCAATACGCAAGCTCGGTGCCCAAACAGTAGGCTTCGACGTTGACATAGACACTTCTGCGCTACTTTACGAGCAGTTCAAGGCCATGCACCCGCATCACAAAATAGTTGATGTTCATGGCCTGATTATGCAACTCAGAATGGTCAAAGACCAGACGGAGATAGAAAACATCCGAAAAGCATCGGAATGCGCGCAAAGCGCCCTAGAGGCAGCCATCAAAGCTGTTCAAGCTGGCGCAACGGAAACGGCAATCGCTGGTGAAGCCCAGCTTGCAGCAAGAAAGAAAGGAGCTGGGAACGTTCTAGCCTACGTCAACGCTGGCAGACCGCGAGTGCACGCGCATCCTAGAAACAAGGAGATTAAGGCAGGTGACACTGTCATGATTGATGTCATGCCGTCCTACGGTGGATACTACTCGGACCTATCAGACACGGTCTTCGTTGGAACAGCTACTGGTGAAAAGAAGAACGCGTATCAAGCCTTTCTGAGCGCTAAAGAAGCCTATACTCGAACGCTCAAATCGGAGATACCGTTGGATGAACTTGAGAGAATAGTTCAAGACACGTTCAAGCGGTACGGCGTGGACAGATACTATGTCTATGGTTTCGCTCATGGGGTGGGTCTGCGATTTGAGGAAGACCCAATAACTACGATTGTTGTGGCTGAGAGAAAGCAAAAGACGCTTGAAAACATGGTCTTGAACGTTGGCCATGCACCTCTTTCAGGGATCGAAATCGGCACGGTTAAGCTTGAAGACACTGTTCTAGTCAAGAAAGAAGGCGCAGAAAGCCTGACTACGTTCAAAAGGGAGTTGCGAGTCGTGTGAAGAAAGATTATATGGTTCTCTGTCCATCTCCCTACAAATCAAAATGAGGTGGAAACATGAGAAAGATGACCGAGGACAACTTGAAAACCGCTTTCGCTGGTGAAAGCCAGGCTCACATGCGCTATCTGATCTTTGCCAACAGGGCGGAGCGAGAGGGCTTTCCAGACGTTGCCAGACTTTTCAAAGCGATATCGCACGCTGAGATGGTTCACGCAACAAACCACTACTTAATGTTAGGCATGGTTCGCGGGTCATCAGACAACCTTCAGGTTGCCATAGATGGCGAGACCTACGAAGTCAAAGAAATGTATCCTGTGTTCAACGCTGTCGCAAAGTTTCAGAAAGAAAAAGGTGCCGAGCAGTCAACCAGCTGGGCTCTTCAAGCCGAAAAGATTCATGCAAGCATGTATCAAAAGGCGAAGCAGGCTGTGGACAGCAAGAAAGACATCGAGCTGGGTCCTGTCTACATATGCGACACGTGCGGCTACACCGTGGAGGGCGAAGCGCCAGATCAATGTCCCATATGTGGCGCCAAGAAGGACAAGTTCCGAAAATTCTAACCCGCAAGCCACAGCTTCTGTTTCCATCTTCAGGAGACGATTGCGCAGTCTTTATATCGCATGGCTAGATGATTATAACGCCACCAGACAACCTGCTGGAGGAAAGCGTCTAGTTGTCGTTTGATGAATCAACCGTCCTCGAGGTCGTTGAAAAGGTCTCAAAAGCCGTGGTCAACATAAACACGGTTCGATTGTTCCATGACTTCTACTATCAGGTTCATCCGGTCCAAGGCATGGGTTCAGGAGTCATAATCGATCCGAAAGGTTACATTATCACCAATAATCACGTCATTGAAGGCGCAGAGAAAATCGATGTGACCTTAGCTTCCAATGAGGTGCTACATGGAAAATTGATAGGAGCCTGCGCCAGCGAAGACATCGCTGTAGTGAAGGTTGATGGCAAAGACCTTCCGGCAGCCGAGCTCGGAGACTCCGAGCAGCTAAGGGTTGGGCAGACCGTCTTCGCCATAGGCAACCCGTTTGGTCTGGCCGGTGGTCCAACAGTAACTAGGGGCGTCATAAGCGCTGTCAGGAGGTCGATTCGATCAGAGAAGGGACTGATAGAAGACTTGGTGCAAACTGACGCCTCGATCAACCCTGGAAACAGCGGTGGGCCACTTGTAGACGTTCATGGCCGAGTTGTTGCCATCAGCACAGCTATTGTGCCTTTCGCGCAGGGCATAGGTTTCGCCATACCGGTCAATGTTGCTAAGCGATGCTCAACAGAGATAGTAACTCACGGCAGAGTAATGAGACCATGGCTAGGAGTAAGCGGCCTCAGCCTAACCCCAGAAATCGCATCCTACTACAACCTGCCAGTTGACAAAGGAGCGCTAATAGCCGAAGTCACTCCGGGCAGCCCAGCCGAAAGGGCTGAAATCGAAAGAGGCGACATAATCATCGGCTTCGAAGACAAAGCCGTCAACAGCATCAACGATTTGGTCAAGGAGATTCAGAAGAGAAAAATCGGCGACAAAGCAAGAGTGCTTCTGCTCAGAGACGGCGAGAAATGGGTAGCAAACATAACCTTAGACAAAGTGCCATGATTACTCAGGTCTGGTCTTAAAGAACCCACCTGAGCAACTTCGGTTTCTCTCGCGTTCAGCCTCTTCGCATACTATAGACTCAGCCTTAGATTCACCATATTTGGCGTCTGAGCAAAGAGACTCACGCTATTGCAGTTTATGAGCCGTGTTGGAATCCGATTTGGCTTGCCACTTAAGTCATTTCTTGAGCTGTACCAAAATGAAGGCATTTTCATCAGGATCTGCAAACTTGGCTGTTCGAGCGCCCCAGCTCTGGTCTTTCGGTTCAGTTAGGAATTTGACACCTTTACCTTTTAGATCTCTGAATGCTTCATCTACATTGTCAACTTGTAGATAAATATCTGGCAGGCCTTTCTTAGCTCCTTTTTCTCCCCCGGGTTCGACAGCTAACATTATGCCACACAAATCAAAGACCGCATAAGTAGCCCACTGAGACCTCTTTCGAAGACCAAGGACGTGCTCGTAAAAAGCGACAGTCTCTTGGAAATTTGACACATGAAAGGTTATGTTCACTGTTTTGATATTCAAGGATTTATCACCGTGATAAAAGCATAGCAGTTTCATGGATTTCTGATTTGCGCTGAAAATCCCGGAAAATCCTATGGCAGCCTAGGATAGTTTCAGACTTGTTCAGACTTTACCTGTTCACCATCTTTTTATGGCCAGAAAAAAGACACACGCTGAGATCAAGTTCTTACAGTGTTTTAGTTCTTGCAAGCAAAAGCTCAAATTTGACGAATGGTGCGCCGTATCCGACCCAGGCATAGTCGTTTTGGGGCGTAGGTTTGCCACATCCAGCGACATAGAGCATCCACTCGCTTGATACGTCAGTGATAGCTTTCAAATAGGCAAGGGCGTTACCTTGTATCTCAGGAGCCACCACAGCCTCTCTTAGTTCACCATTTATTATTCTGTGTGCAATGTTTGGCTTGAAGTGAAAACCTCCCGTTTTATCATCGCTTCTGCCTTCTTTCATACCTTTGACTAAAAGTCCATCTTTAGTGTCGCGAAGAATGTTTTGGTAGGTTCTCTCGCCCGGCAGCATCACGAAGTTGCTCATCCTCACTTTCGGTGTGGCATCATACCAAAACGATCGAGAGTTGCCGGTCGAGTTCGTCTTCAACATTGCACCAGTACTGCGATCTGTTAGACAGCCACCAACAGTACCATGCTTCACCACATATGTTGTCTGAGCTAGAATCCCTTCGTCATCAAACGGGTAACTGCGAGGCTTGAGAAATCCTTTGGAGAGTCTACTATTGTTACATTTGACGGCGCTATTTTCTGCCCCGAAAGTGACTTTAGCCAGCTGTTATCCGCCAACACATTATCTCCTTCACTGCTGTGCCCTATGGCTTCATGGATGAACATTGCCATAGCCTCTGGGTCCAGAATCAACACTTCAGGAATTGGTTTCTCTTTCCTCGCAACCCTAGCTTGTTGGACATCCTGTAAGAAATCCTCCATGGGCCTTCGAAGAGGTTCTTCAAAGAACTCAACACCTTCTCTTGCTCCCGCTCTTTTAATGAACACACCCTCGGTCAAACGAATGCTGATTTTCAGTTTGCTTAACGGAAATAGACTAGTCATCACGGATCCTAGTGAGTTGTAGTATGCCCGAAATTCCGACCCACACCAAATCTTGATCTGATAGTGCTCCTCTCTTAGTCTCTCAATAATCCATCCCAGACTCACGAGGATCCGTTCCCACAGTCCCTCCGACGAGATTGAATCAGGAGCTATTTTTGGTCTCAGTTCTTCCTTTACGGTATACACCTTCTTCGGAGGTGGAGAGTCGCAGGGTAAAGTTGCGACTAGACTTTTTCCATGCAAGTCTTGGGTCTTCGAATCCAGATTGCCCTCAATAATGAATCTTTCTTTTCTGTCAAAGGCAGTTATACGTGCTCCCCACTTGTTGATCGGTGTAAGCTTTAACTCTGGCTCTTCTGAGCCAAAGTTGCCATATTCTACGTGAATCGCCCTCCGCCCTTGAACATACGCTTCCCAAAGCCGAGATTGTGGTATGAAGGTCAGGAAACTGGTCAGGTCAGGAATTGGTTGCACTTTCCCTCACCAATCACCTCGAATTAGATTAAGACTGCGTGGTGTCTGCTTTGTGAAATTCTTTCTGAAAACAAGGGATATTAAAGGGTTGACCAGCCTGGGCTTGTTTGTTGTCTCTGAAAGTTCAATTATCGGATTGAGTTCTATCTGTGGCGAAAACGGTGCACTGTGATCAGCTGTGTTCAGCGTCAATGTTATAACTCGTTTCCGTAAGCATAATAGACTAGAATCGACTTGAGGCGCTGACATGAAGACTTTGGCATCCAGCTGTGCCTATTGCGGCTGTGGGTGTCGACTGCTGTTTATGGTTGAAGACAACAGAATCGTGAAGGTGTCTCCCGACAGAACAGACGGCCCAAGCGAGGGCATTGCTTGCATCAAAGGCCTCACAATCCACGAGTCAGTGGTCAACAATCAGGGACGAGTACTCACGCCACTCATAAGAATGAGCAGAGATGAAGAGTTCAAGGAAGCTTCTTGGGAAGAAGCCTACAAGTTGATCCACGAACGCACAAAAGACTTGGCTCCAAGCGAGGTGTTCATCAATGCCTCGGGAAAAACAACCAACGAGGACTGCTATGTAACCCAGAAATTCGCTAGACTTGCATACAAGACAAACAATGTTGACAGCTGCTGTGCTAGGCTTTGTCACGTGACAACCGTGCAGGGTTTAGAAAACTGTTTCGGCAGTCGTGCTGCTTTCTCCAAGATGGATGATGTTTACGGTCTTGACTGCCTGTTCATCGTAGGTTCCAACCCCGCCTCCAACTATCCTGTTCTGCACAACAGAATCTTGAAGGCGAAACGGAAAGGTATGAAGGTGGTGTCGAGCCAAGCGGTATATAACGTGACGGCCAAGTTCTCAGATGTCTCGCTGCTCATTTATCCGGGAACCGAACTGATTCTGCTGAACGGGTTAATGAACGCACTCATCCATGAGGGAGCCTATGACAAGTCTGTTGAGGCTGTTGAGGGCTTCGAAAGGCTCAGACATGTAGTCGAATCATACACCATCGATTTTGTGCAGCAAGCCTGCGGCGTAGAACTCCACCAACTGAGCCAGCTTATTGAGCACATTGCCAACTCCAGGTCCTTGGGCATCATTCACGGAATGGGCTTGACCCAACACGTCACAGGCTCAGAGAACGTCCACGCCTTGCTAGACCTAATGATACTCAAAAACGCACAGCTGCTGTCCCAGAGAGGCGAGATAAATGTTCAGGGCGTAGGCGACATGGGGTGCTTGCCAGACCGACTGCCAACCGGACCACTCGTAACCGCGCCACAACTCACAGAGAAATGGAAAACAGAGATGCCCATTGGCAAGGGCAAGACCGTAGTCGAAGCCTTCTTGATCTCGCCGGTCAAGGCGGCTTTCATCTCTGGGATGAATGCGGCGCAGTCTCTGCCCAACCTCAACGTGGCTCACACAAATCTGCAGAGCATGTTTGTAGTGGTTCTCGATCATTACTTTAATCTGACAACCAAGTTTGCTGATGTGATTCTGCCCACGCCTCTTCTTTTTGAGAGAGAGGGAACCATAACTAACGGTGAGCGCCGAGTCAGATACGTGAGAAAAGTTGTCGAAGCGTGTGGAGACTGCAAGCCAGAGTGGCAGATATTCAGGGAACTCTCAAACCTATTCGGATGCGCAGAACACTTTGGCTACAGGGAGCCTAGAGACATCACGCAAGAGATCGTGAGCGTAATCCCTGCCTACAAACAGATTGATGTCAGAAGTGTCTATAGCGGAGTTGATGGGTGGCCTGAAAAACGCATGCTCTTCCGAAGGTTCATGCCCGAGCATTTTGAGGGTGTTGAAGACATAAGAAGCGACAAGTATCCGCTCATCTTAACATCTTTCAGGTCTACACACCACTTCTTGACTGGTGAAATGACCAACCTTTCAAAGACCCTTATGAGTTTCAAGGAAGGCCCATTCTGCTACTTAAGCGCCTTAGACTCGGCAAGACTAGACGTATCAGACGGCGATCTGGTCGAAGTGTCGAGCAGCGTGGGCAACATAACGTGCAGGGTTCAAATTGACGAGAGCATACCTAAAGGCAGAGTCGGCATGCACTTCCACTTCGAACAACTGCTCGTCAACAAACTGTTTCCAACACAGTTCGACGAAAAAACCTTCACGCCAAACTACAAAATGACCGCTGTTGGAATACGCAAAATCAGCAGCTCATAAACATTTCGAAGCGAAGATGCAGGTGGTCTTTGAAGTTGGAAAGCGAAACTGCAAGGCGCAAAATCACAATGTCCTTGGGCTACTATGGGCCAGAATGGCAGAGGAAGATCGAAAATAAGGACCATCCGAACTTCTGGAAATACGGCGTCGCCAACCTCCTCTTCAAAGACCTAGTGATGGGCAAGAAGAAGATTCTAGACGTTGGATGCGGCACTGGGGGATCAACAATGTTCCTCGCTGAGCACGCCAAACTCAACCATATAGTTGGAGTTGACTCAGAAAGAAGCATGATAGAGGTTGCCAAGCAACAAGCGTCTCAAAAAGGCTTGAGCCACAAGGCGGATTTCATCATCTGTGATGGTATGCATCTTCCTTTTAGGCAGGCGTGTTTCAACGCGTTGGTGTCACGCGGCGACGCCTTCGTCTTCTTAGTACCGCAGGGAAAAGCCCTGCTTGAATTCAAAGGAGTGTTGAAAAGCGGAGCTGTCGTAGTCGTTGAAATAGACAATGTGCGATGGAAACCGGGAAAAATCATTTCAAGAGGTTTCGAAAGAATGAGAGATGGCGCTATAGCCTATTCTATGGAGCGCTTCGATCTCAGCCGAAACCATGTCAAGACGTTTCGCATCCTTGATCCAAAAGGCAAAATCGCAGAAAAAATATGTGCGGATAAAGAGTTTGCCAGAACGGGAAGGCTAAAACAGGAGGTTGCTCTGATGCGAATAAAGAAGGAAACAGTTGAAACAAAGCAGAGCGCTTTAACACACTGGCCTAGCGCCTACGAAATGCAAAAGCTGTTCAGGGAGGGCGGCTTTGAGAAGATCGAGATTCTCGGAAACGGTCTCTTGATGAGTTTGTTTCTTCAAGGCAATGACAGAATAAAGAGGGCCATGAAAGCACGTCCTGACCTGTTTTTCGAGATTGAACGTAAAATGATCCCATTTATCGATCCAAAAAGGGCCAGCACCATTATTCTGAAGGCAGTGGTTCGATAGCGTTGGATCTTTCTGCGCTCTCGTATATTAAAGGGAAGCGGCGCTTTGGTGAGATCAATTAAGATTTCAAACGTTAGGGCAGTTACGTTTGATGATCACTATACCTTGCGTTACCCCCTGAGGGAACAAGAGGACATCGTCTTTCCAATTTTGAGAGCACTTCAAAAAGAAGGCATAAGCTCGGATGATGAATTTCTCAAGCTATATTTTGAAGAGGATAAGCTCTACCGAAAGAGACTGAAGGAAACCTTACGCGAATCTACGTTAGATGACGTAGTGACTAACGCATTGAGGTCGCGCGGTTATGAGTCAAAAGATGTTAGAGGGGCTGTCAGGAAGGCCGTGGATTTCGGACTGGCAACTAGGAGAACCAGATGGTTTCCGAGTGTGAAAAAGACTCTCGCAGAGTTGCGGAAGAAAGGGTACAGGCTTGGGTTGATATCCAACACTCATTGGCGCATCACAGATGATGTGAGAAAAGAATTCGAGAAGTTCTTCGATGTCGTAACATTATCTTATGAACACGGCTACGCGAAACCTTATCCATCGATTTTCTTGACTACAGTCGAAAGATTGGGAGTAAACGCAAATCAATGCTTACACGTCGGAGACGATCCCATTGCTGATGTTCAAGGAGCTAAGAGCGCGGGAATGAAAGCTGTGTTCATCAAGAGAACGAACGTGAGATCAGATGCGGACGTTGAGATTGGGCGAATCGCAGAGCTGGAAGCGTTTTTATGAAGGATCCGGACCGCTCTTTCTCATGATCGTTCGCTTTGGGTGTGGCTGATGTCTGGGAAAGAGTTTTTTGTTCGTCGCTACGAAGACTTGGGCTGGAAGTATCATGATGTTGAGTTGAAGCAGTCGATTAGAATCAACACGATGAACGCTGACGAGGCTGATGTTGTTGATAGGTTGAGATCGCGTGGAATCCAGCTTGAGAAGATTCCGTTCTTGAGACATGGCTATTGGGTTGTTAAATCGAAATTTTCGGTTGGCGCAAGCGAGGAGTATCTTCTAGGCCTGTATTCGATTCAAGAGGCTGCAGCTCAGATTCCAGCGTCGTTGTTTACTGAGCTTGAAGGCAAGGTTGTTCTTGATGCCTGTGCTGCTCCTGGTGGTAAAACTGTTCAGTTGGCGGATCTGATGGGGAACAAAGGCGTTATCGTGGCGTTGGACTTTGACAGGCGGAGGTTGACTGCATTGGCAAATCATCTGGAACGCTGTCGTGTGACGAATACCGTAGTCTACAATATGGATGCTAGGAGAGCGTCGAAGCTCGATTTCGAGTTTGACAGGATACTATTGGACGTTCCCTGTTCAGGCAACTTTGTAACCGACGAAGACTGGTTTTCCAGAAGAACGCTCAAGGACGTACAGAGGAACGCGCGGGTTCAGAGGCAGATCTTGTCCGAAGCGTCCATAGCGTTGGCAGACAAGGGCGAAATCGTCTATTCAACCTGCTCACTGGAGCCTGAGGAGAACGAGCTGAACATTGACTGGGCTTTAAAGACATTAGACCTTGTGGTTCAAGACGTTGACTGCTATGGTGACAGAGGATTAACTAACGTCTTTGGCAAAAGCCTTGACAGCTCAGTTGAGAGGTGTAGGCGCGTTTGGCCCGGTCAGACTCAGGGCTTCTTCGCGTGCAAACTCAAAAAGAGAGAGTGAACTCTCTGAGACCGATCAGGAATTTCGTGAGAAGATTCAATTCTGGTCTGACGTTAGATGAAAAGCTATTTGTCAAGACACTGAACACGTACTTTCTGGTAACCGACAACGTGAGAAGGTTTGTGCGCAGAGACTTCTATTATGCTGGAACATATCTGGGCAAGATGAGGGGTAGCATCTTCTTCCCAAGCTTCCTTCTGCTGGCGATGATGGCGAAGAGAAAGGCAAACAAGATTGTTGTAGACGAAAGGTCGGCGTGGCTTTTCATCTGCGGACGAGACGTATTCAAAGGCGGAATAGTGAGGGTCGAAGGCTCGGGAGAAAGAGGAGATTACACGCTGGTTCTGAATCAGCGCCACGAATGCCTGGGCTTCGGGAGGATGGCCTTCAACATAAATGAAGCAAAAGATAGAGAAAAGGTCGTTGTGAGGAACATATCAGACTTAGGAGACTTCCTAAGAAGAGAAAAAGGCAGCGAGCCTCAACAATACAGGTAAGAACTCAGACCTGACTGAGCTGCTGACTTTGCTCCTGATATTTACTGTGTTCCGGTTTCACTCGGGTTTCTTTTAACAGGAGGAGCGGCATAGCAGACAAACCTACGGCAATGAAAGAGGCATAAAACGGCGCCAGCGTTCCCCAATTGTCCCAGAGAATGCCACTGAGCGCGTTTCCAGTCAGCAGTCCTATCCAGAAGGTTGTTGCAGAAACTCCGTTAACAAGACCCCACTTAGAAGATGGTGTGGCATCCATCATCAGTGTCTGAAACGCAGCCCAAGGAAGATTCAGTATAGCATTTGAAAGAAACATGAAGGCTATTAGTTCTATCGAGTTGCGGGAATACGCAAATAGCAGGAAAAAGGGCGACGAAGCCACAAACGTGATAAACATTACCTTTCGTCTATCAAAGAGGTCGCTACACTTGCTTCCTGGCATTTGGACGATTATGGATGCGACTCCAAAACCAATCGCATATAGTATTCCTATGAAAGTGTAGTCTAAGTTAAAGCTCGTTAAGACGAAGACAGGGATTATTGGTCCAGTCACGCCTATGCCTAGGCCTTGAACTATGTTAATCAACGAAAACGAGACTATTACGAGCGTGTACTTCTGGGTTACATCAGAGTGTTCATTCTCGTGTTTCTCGGCTTCTGCTTCTGTCTTCCTCCTCGTTTCTTTCATAAGTAATGCGAGAGGAAAAACTGCAAGTCTCAGCAAGAAGCAAGCGATGAAGGGAAAGCGGATCCCCATCGTATCTGCAACTAATCCACCCGCAAAAGGGGCAACGGTGGAACCAATCAGCCACGATATGTTTGACCAGCTATAAGCTGAAGCCATCGCTTTAGATGGAGAAACATCGGCTACCATTGCCCATCGGATGGGCAAGTATAATCCTGTTGCCAAGCCGGATAACATTACCCAGGGTATTATGTTGGTCCAATCGCTGGCGAGAGCGTACATTATCGGAGGGAAAATTGAGAGCAATGTGCCGAGCACATGTAGTGTCTTTCTGCCGTATCTGTCCGAAAGAAATCCGCTTAGAATCTGCGCGATTGCAGCTACGCCGTTTGACAGAGAGAATACGAATCCGAGGTTTGTCATTGATGCGCCAAGAGAACCTGTAATGTAAATGGACCATACAGGGCTAGTCATGTCAACGGCTAGGGAGTTCACTAGAAAGATGAGGCAAAGGATTATCATCTCTCTTCCGTAGGCAGTGAACCGATTCAATTCTGCTGCTCCTAGCCAAGTCAGATAACCGCCAATCGACAACGGCAATCGCGTATTTAAAAGTTCTGTGACCTATACGTCTGGTACTCGTGGATAGCCAAGTTTCGTTAAAGCTCTCCTAGAAACTTACGTTCTGCGAGTGAAAAGTAGGAAAATCGGTCTCAAAGCAGTTAGGCTTTAGTGGCTTTTTCGCTAAGCGGGCGCGAGGTCGGCCCCGTTCTTTGAATTTTCCTATTCGCTTTCTTTATGATTCTATAGCTGATTGTTTGTGACGTTATTCCCATGGCTATCATAGCGAAAAGACTTGTAACATACCACAGCGGCTTGAGAGGAAAGTTCACAGAAGATATTTGCACGTAGATTAAGGAGAAGAATAAGGTCAGGTAACTGCCAAAGAAGAACAAATTTGCGCTCCAGTCTTCCGTTGTCCATGGATCTTTGGGACTTGGAAAATACGTTATGGGTTGGGTTGACACACTATCTGCTGTTATGGTCGCTTTTAGCCCGACTGCAGCCCCTAACAGCCCTATGATTGAGCCGATCAGTCCGCCCAAAACTCCAGTAAGTTGCTGCGAAGTAATACCATCAGGAATTATGGCAAAGGTTGCAAGTGCCAAGGCGAATATGAAGATCCCGAAGAACAGGAGTAGGACTCCGAAGATTCGCCGGGATTGAGCGACAGCAGGCCCTTCTTTGACGAAGCTGGATTCTATTGACTTAATGGCTCTCATTGCTTCTTTTCCATCGTCTGAAATCTTGTACAAGCCGTCAGAGTCAAGATAAATAAGATCTTCTAGTTTTTTTAGGTGATGATCAAGGTTCCCACTACTCTCTAACCCCAATTTGCTCTTGAGCTGACTAAAACTCAATGGTGAATCTTCTAGCAGGGTTAAAATCTTCACACGCGTTGGGTGGGATATTTTCTCAAAAAGCTCAGAGACCTTAGACATTACGTGCACCAACAAGGAATAGCTTCATGGGCGTATTTATTTCCTAATCTGTTGACAAAAGGTCAAGAGCAAGAGACCAACAGCTTGAGAGATTAGGAATGCAGTGGCTTCATCGAGAACTTCCATGCCAAGTAAGCAACTGAAAGTCTGGATTGTCATAATCTTTTTCCTTGCATAAACAGCGGGAATCGATGGATCTCGAGTGCAAAAAAATAATTAAACGGTCAGTTTGCTCTCTTTTCCCTTCTTGCCTATCAATTCAAGGATTTACCTTTGCATTCCTTCGGGGTCGAGTACGGCGATCATTGTTGGGAAAACTCGTACCCCATATCCATACGGGTAGTACCTTGGCTCTTCTGCTGTCATTTTTCTTACCACCACGCCTGCCACGCCACAGACTGATTCCAAGAATGTTCTGCTCACCTCAACATCTGAAATTCTCTCAAGGGGAACGCTGGTTATCATGTAGCCTATGATGCCGTGTCTCCAGATCACTCGCTGGTCCGTGACCCAGTAGTGATATTTCCTATACATCAAGTTGGCAAGAGCAAACGTTGAAGCAATGAGGATAGCCGCAAGGATGAGATACAAAAAAGCGTATGTTGCGAGTATAGGTCCTATACCTACCTAGGTAACCGGAGCACCGCCAGTTCCTATATAGAAGAACATTGCGATTAACACGTTCATCATGGCTAAGAAAGGGAGCTCCATGGTAGTAGCCCTAACCGTCACATATCTGCTAAAACCAGGTGTGGGAGAGACATCCAAAATCAAGCGTTCGCCTTCAAGCAGACGCGGCTCAGACACGTTAATCCACCTTAATGAAGTATGCTTGCAGAAAAACTATAAAGATAGCGCGCGCATATAAGTGCCCTTGCCTCTTCGGACTCAAGTTTTGCATCCGGCATCTCGCTTCAGAACTTTCTTGATTGTTGATGGAACATCACATCGAGAGTCACATAAACTAGGAGCGCAATTCAATTATCACTATCACAATTTTCAATAAGTTCCAACGTGCTTCGGTAACAACAGTAGAATACGTTCACCTAATCTTGGGTAGCGTGTGTTTTCATTTCTTCTTCTATTTCTTTTTCGCTTCTTCCCGTTGCTCGGGCTGCGGCGCGTATGACTACTTTTTTCGCTTCCGCCACAGAGTAGATGCCATATAACGGCAGCGCCTTCCTCCACGGCACTCTATACTTCTTTGCTACGCTTCTCAGCTTGATCAGAGTGAAGAAAAAGAACGCCGCAACAATTAGGCCTCCAACCGAGAGGAGCAATCCCAGAAGATTATTCGAACAAAGGACATTGTTAAGGAATGTAAGTGTCATAAATGCGAGAACTGAAGGATAGGACAAGACATTGGCACGTTGCCATTTTCCAACTTCATGAAAATACTCTGAATGCCTTTCTCTGACATGCCTTCTGTCAAATGGAGACAGTTGCTCTCCACAAACGGGACAATGTGTCACCTTGCTTGTTTTCATGTTGTAGACTGTCTTCCCCTCAGTTCTGGAACCGCGTAAACCGCAGTGACGACTAAAAGTCCATCAAACACGATGCGCCTTGCATTTTTTCTCTCCCAGTTCAAATAAACGATTATTCTGGTGGCGTAGAAGGCGGGAAGCACTGGATATATGAAGTTGACCATTTGAATCACTGCTTCAAAACTTAAGGTGGGAGAAACATAGATGATGACTAGTACAACGATGATGATTGTTAACAAGAGGAATGCTAACATTTTAGGTGTCGTTCTGAACTCGCCGTTCTTTTCGATACTGCGAATATACTTCAGCGCCACTGCAACCCCGTAAAGGACACCGGAGAGAAGTCCGATACTGATAATGAGAATATTGGAGCCAATGAGTCGAAGATAGAGGAAACATACGCAAACCCAAAGCAGACATACCGCACCGTCAAAAAAGACTGCTCTATGACCCATTTTTCACGCCCCTAGCATGACCAAGGTTAATGAGTCTCTTTGAGAACTCCCTTTTCCCTTTGACGTATGCTATTAGCGCACCAAGTAGAGGCACATGGGCTAATATGAGCACTGAGAGCGAGAATATTCTTGCTGCAGCGCTTGCGGGCACGGAGAAAACATACCCGTTGGTCAAGATGCCTCCTACACTTGTGACAACAAGCCAAGAGCTTACCACCAACTTCATGCTTAACTCTCTACCTCACCACGTCAGAATGTCAAGCGACAGAGAAAGTCCAAGAATGCACGAGATCCACAAGAAGAAAATCCCTATGGCGTCGCCCTCGAAAGACCTAGTAATAAACATGCTAATGGAGAAAAAGAGAAGCACCGCCACAGCAACAGGAAACTTGAGTTTGCGCCGTCGCATATAATAAGCGCCAACAATCGCCAACGCTAATGCGACAATAAACCCGACGATAGCCAGCGACTGCTCGATCGTCACAGCAGGTTGCCTTATCAGAAATTTTGACTCTCACGCTTAAATATGTATTCTTTGAGTGCCACAACGTGATCAAAAGTGCAGCATTGGCTGCGCAAAGTTTTCAAATGCTATCCTTCATCAGAAGCTGTTCCAGAACCAGCTAACCTGCATAAGAAACGGCAAAGAATCGATAAGTTGCAGCACGAATTTGATTTCCTGATTATCGCAGGTGTGGATTTTGGTCATTGCACCCCACCCCTAAATTGCCGCTGCCCTTGGGGATCAGAGCAAGCATGAACACTAGGGGGTGCAAGGTTCTGGATAAATGAATCTTGCGTGAAATAGGTTTGACTAGTGTTTCACTGTAGAAATCAATTCTTCAGGTGATAAGACTTCATCGACCAGAATATCCACGGCAGCGTCCTTTATTCGCTCCATAGCATAGATTTTCTTTCCTAGACCATATGCCACTCCTATTTCAACGGAAGTAGAACGGCCAACGTAGCCATCTTCATCCACAACATAGATGATGTCAGCTCGCTTGACATTTTCTATATGGTCTTTAGTTCCTATTTCCTCTTCCTTTCGATTTCTACTCTTCCCAGGGTCTTCATAAGGGTAAGGAACGGGCTTGATGCACCTCACGCCATTCTTAACCAAAAATTCTTCAACCTTGTTCATTTTCTGATAGAACCTAAAACTTCCACATAAGCAGACAATCATCATTTCAATCAATTACAAGATTCTTGAAACTCATATCTTAAAAAAGTTTGGACCACGTTACTGATTGACAAACAAATTCCGAGAATCTAAACCGAGTTTAAACCTAGCCCCCCGCACTTTCGCGGAAGCGAAAGTATGAAGGTCATCTTGACTTGGGTTTGTTTGTAGCCCACGCTAGTTGTGAAATTTTAAAAGACGAAATTCATACCTAAATTAAGGGCACTCAATGAAAGCTGTTGTCTACCGAGGACCGAAAAATGTAAGAGTCGAGGAACTGCCAAAGCCGAAGCCAGCTCAGAACGATGTGTTGGTGAGGTTTAAGGCTGGCAGCATTTGCGGCACTGATCTTCACTATTACAGAGGTGAGTGGAAGGATTCAAAAAAGATTGGAAGAGTAATAGGACACGACGCCTCGGGGCAGATCACGGAAACGGGCAAGAGAGTGGCAATTGTCCCATTCATTTTCTGTGGATCTTGTAGGTACTGCATAAAAGGGAGACCCAATTTGTGCGAGAGATGGGGCATAATGGGTTTCAACAGAGACGGATGCTTCTCTGAATTAATAGCAGTGCCAAAAAAGAATTTGCTTCCAATACCAAACAACGTCACTTACGAAGAGGCAGCGATACTTGAGCCGGTCGCTCTTGCGCTTCACACCTTTGACCTGCTTCAACCTAGACTTGGGCAATGGGCAACGATAGTGGGGCAAGGCCCTATAGGGCTTGTTATGACACAGGTAGCGAGGGCTTCGGGGTGCAGAGTTATAGCTATAGATTTAGAAGATTATCGATTAACGCTATCCAGAAGGTATGGAGCAGAGGTATGCATCAATCCGAAGAGTCAAAAAGTTGCGGACAAAGTGAGAACAATTACTGAAGGCGGCTCGGACATCGTTATTGAAGCTGCCGGCAAAAGAGAAACTGTCGAACAGACACCCCAACTCGTGAGCCGGACAGGCAAAGTAGCTCTAGTAGGCGAATCCTCAGGCTTCATAAAATTCGAGGGCGAGGCGGTTTTCTTCGGTGTGTGGCTTAACCCTCTGAAATATGCTCTTGCACTGGATTCGGTATCAAAGGGAGTTATCGATGTCAAAAGCTTGATCACTCATAGATTTCTACTCGTCGATTTCGAGAGGGCGATCGAAACAGCTGCCAACGCTGCAAAGAGACCTGTGAAGGTTATTCTTCAATAGCGTGACTTAGTTCTTGACCCGAGGGTTTGAACGCCGCCCCCCTTGGGTTTGTTGGTAGGCCGGGAGAGATTCGAACTCTCGTCAGCGGAGTTGTCTTTTGCCTTTTGGTTTCTCCGTCGTCTTGATCACTTCAGTTATTGCTAAGCGCAAGTAGTCTCCATCCTGAACGTCCAGCAAGTCACGCAACCGCCTCGGAATGGTCACTTTGCCACCAGCAATGACCTTAGCCACAAAAACCTCCTCAACCAAACCAGCCACCCAACCACTAACCAAACATCACCAATCAACCAATAAAGCAACAGAAAGCAATTAAAAGTTCCCAAAAATCCCGAAAAGGCACAGAAAACAAGAAATAACAAGAAATAACAACTGAAAAGCACCAATTTGCGTTCTCAAAGGCCCACAATTACTCTTAAATAGCCGCCCCAACACTCAATACGAATTGAGAACAATGGCTGAAATCTGTCCAACATGCGGGCTCCCAAAAGACATTTGCGTCTGCGGCGAAATCAGCAAAGAACAACAACGCATCAAGGTTCGTTTAGAAACAAGAAAATGGGGCAGAGCAGTCACCGTCATCGACGGCCTAGACGACAAAGACACAGACATGGGCCGACTAGCACAAAAAATGAAAACCTACTGCGCCTGCGGAGGCACGGCCAAAAACGGCCAAATCATACTCCAAGGCGACCACAGAGACAGAGTAGCAGAATACCTCATGAACCAAATGGGCTACCCAAAAGACAACATCGAAGTACAATGAGCCAAGCCATAAAAGAGAACCAAACAGAACACAAACTACACAAGGAGACTACGAACACATGGGCATACTGCAGAACATACGAGAGATACTAAAAAACCTCAAACACGACCACCCTACACCAAAACTCTGCCCAAGATGCGGCAGCCCAAAGCTAAAACTCTCGAGCAGATTCGACATATGGCTTTTTCCAGAACAATACATCTGCGACCAATGTGGTTACAAAGGACCAATAACAATGGAACTAGAAAAAATAGACGAAGCCGAGAGCACTCAGCCCTAGCCTCAGTCTGGAAGCTCCAAGTTGAGCTGACGCTTCAGACTCTTATAGCGGTTCCTAACCGTAACCTCCGTGACACCAGCAGCCTCAGCAATATCCTTCTGAGTCTTCTTCTCATTGCTCTGCAAGCAAGCTATGTACAGTGCGGCGGCGGCGAGGCCCATTGGATCCTTGCCTGAAGCCGCCCGCTTCTTCTTCGCGTCTCTAATGATTTTAATGGCCAAACCCTGCGTCTGACCGCTGATGCCAGTGCGCTCAGCAATCTTGGAAACATAGGTCATAGGATCAGCTATTGGCATCTGAATATCTAGTTCGCGCAGTAGTAGCCTATAGCAACGAGCCACATCCTTCTTGTCAACCAAACTGGCCTCAGCGATCTCTCTGAGCGTTCGAGGAGTCTCGCTGTTCCGGCAAGCCGCGTACAAAGCAGCCGCAGCAATAGCCGCTATTGACCTGCCACGCACTAGGCCTTTCTCCAAGGCTTTTCTATAAACAACCGCTGCCTTCTCCTTAATCGGCGTTGGAATGTACAGTTTGTCAGAGAGTCTATCGAGCTCAGCCATAGCTTGGGCTAGGTTTCGGTCAACCGAAGAATGAACCCTAGAACGGATCTGCCACTTACGCAGCCGCCACATCTGCAGTCGAGTTGACAGAGGCAGTTTTCGGCCAAAGGCATCTCGGTCAATGCTTCCTATAGCAGTGGACAAGCCTTTGTCATGTACAGAATATGATGTAGGCACGCCTACACGGCTTCTAGATGCCTTTTCTTCCTGAGTAAAAGCCCGCCACTCAGGCCCTTTATCAATCATTTGCGTGTGCAGTACCAAACCGCAATTGCTGCACACAGTCTCACCAGTATCGTAATCATGAATCAGATTGGTACTCCCGCACTCGGGACATTTGTCAGATATCTTTGGCTTTGTTGTCTCTGCCTTTTCCATGGCTACTATTCCCTCCACGAAACGGGCATGGCGAGAAAACCGTCACCGAGTCTCGATAGTTCTTCATTCGAACCTTCGGGCTGAGAATACGTCCATCTGGCCCCGCCGTATTAGATTCTTAAGAAATGTTTAAATATATAAACTTTGCGATTTCCTTAATCTTATCCGATTTACGACTTAAATTCCTCTATTACCCATATTCTTTCATAATTAATCCTACTGATCCATCTTTAGACTATCAAAATGACGAGCCAGCTTGTCTTCTGTTATAGACTCTGTGTAGCAAGGAAGTTACTGTTGAAACCCGCAACTGTTGCCGCGGGTTTCAGGTATTCAATAGGTTTGTCAACAAAAACCCAAGAAACACATGCATGATTTATTAGCATCCTGATGGTCATTGTGTCTTAGCCCGGAAGCTAGCCCGGTCGAGGCTAAACACGCTTGAGGCTGTTAAGCCGCCGAGTCTAGTGGTCAAGGATGGCGGGCTCTGGACCCGCTGACGAGAGTTCGAATCTCTCCCGGGCTACTAAGGTTTTCTTAGGTTACAGTTGCGATTTGCACATGGAGTTTCTTTTCAGATATTTTATTAACCAATTCGGTTCATTTTTGAGACGGAGAAGCGAACAGTGGAAGTATAGGAAAAAATCTACACGGCAATTAAAGACAGAATAAAGGAAGAAGACAGAGCCTTTGAACGCGCATATTTAAGATTTGGTGAAGCCCGAAGATGGCTAGTTGAGCAAGTCAATCTGGGCCCGCACTGGTTAGTTTTAGAGATTGGGTATGGTCAAGGCTACTTGACTATGGAGTTAGCTTCTGCGTAGAAGACTGGAAAAGTTATAGGCATAGACCTTCTCGGCGAAGAAAGTACAATCAGAGTTACCAGATGGTTTGCCAACCAGATGGGCGTAAAAGAAAGAATAGCCTTAGTCACGTCTGATTCAGCAAAACTTCCGTTCAAAGAAGAAACCTTCGATACAGTTGTCAGCTTTCTTGCCTTGCAGGACATAAGAAAAACAATGGGTAGTGAAGGCGTCCTAGCCACTGTGGCTGAAGCTTGCAGAATTGTAAAGAAAGACGGTACTATTGCAATGGCTGATGACTCCTTTCCCAGTTGTAGACCAAAAGGAGATAAAGGGATGCTATTTGACGCCATTAAATATCATTGGCATAGCCTTTTACCATCAACAGAAGAAATCATTGAACATATGGAGAGAAACGGAATCTCTAAAATCAAAGTTTTATCTTATGATCCAGAGGAAAGCTTGTCTCCCAAAGACGCAGAAAGAGAATTAAGACTAAGCGTTGAATGGATGAAGCCGTTCGGAGTAGAAGTAGATTTTGAAGGTTTTTGGAAGGAAGTGAGCCAAATAGTTAAAGACCAAGGACGGGTCTTCAATCAAGTAATTCTTTTATTGGGAACCAAGGCATAGTTCACTAGCTTAGAAAACTAGGGAGAACCACCGCAAAACCGATATTTGAACCCATCCGGGCTACCACAAGATTTTCTTAATATTTTAATATGCAAATTATAATAACAAGCGACCGTTGGAAATGGAAGCTGAGAACTTGTACGTTCTGGGCATATCGGGTAGTCCTCGAAAAGAGGGAAATACCGCCATCTTGGTAAAGGAGGTGCTAAAGCACATAGAAGGTAAAAAGAGGTTCATTTCATTGACCGGTTTAAATATCAATCCGTGTGACAGTTGCGACAGATGCTGGAAGGAAAAAATAGAATGCTTAATCGACGATGATATAAAAAGGATCATAAGAGAGATGAAAAGATGTGACGCGATAATACTGGGCTCGCCAT
>Ga0315310_10000537_pt1 | contig 24442 bp, 35 predicted proteins | sample TDP5_MG_FD_203630 | JGI IMG/M metagenome (GOLD analysis project Ga0315310, IMG submission 203630) | Freshwater sediment microbial communities from Lake Towuti, South Sulawesi, Indonesia - TDP5 | ecosystem: Environmental > Aquatic > Freshwater > Lake > Sediment | place: Indonesia: South Sulawesi...
GGTGTAGGAGGGTATTTCTTTAAGGAGTTCAAGACCTGGGGGGTTGAGTTAAAACCTCCAGAGGCAGTTGAGAGCATAGCGGCTGGGGTAACGGCCAGAATAACATCAGGTACGACGACGTTTACAGTTGGGGGGGCTACTCCGCTTGCCAAGTTTTCGGTTATGGGTACGCCTTCATATCTGTATGAGATTCATGCGGCAGATGGAGATTTGGTTCTCGTGTTCTCCATTACGGGACCTGGGTTCGATGGAACTTATGATATAGAGGTTGGGAGTCAGACGGGAATTCCAACCGTCGTAGATGTTTACTATCGTGGAACGAAAATAATTACAGCGCTACCTGCGAGTTCTGTAGTCCGGAAAATTACGCCTACTCTCTCTGAAATACCTTTAAGGATTGCCGTACCGTTATCGCGGACTCGCGTTGTATTTCAGAAGGGGTGCCTCCTTTACCCAATAGAGCAAATTTAGATGTTGGGGCAGCTCCCTCTTAACAAGTGCTAGTCCTATTCTGTGGGCTTCATCTCGGCTATCAGCGAAGCAGCAAAGAACAAAGGTATATGCTGGAAACTTAGAGTTCATTATGTTATATCCTTGATCCGGGAATCTTTCTTTAAGATCCTTAACTATGGGCTCTATCTCAGGTAGATCTTCACCCTGGAAGCCTATGAGTACAACCCACTTACCCTTATACTGTCCGAAGGTCAATCACCTCCCTTAACCTCGGTGGAGTAGACCGTTTACGGGCCTTGGCTGAGACTCGCAGGGTAGTATCGTGGAGCTCACATGAGAAACGGATGTGTCCGAAGTGCCCCTTACTCGCGCGCATAATCCCCTCTTCCTCGTCCTTGGTGAGCCTTGCTTCATCGAACCTAATGTACCAACCGTTATCGCTTCTCATAATGTTCGCCCGTCTTCCAAGAGGGAAGATCCTCCCCAACCGAAGAGCCTCCATCCGCACGAGCTCTAGTAAATCATCCCATAGGGGGTCTGTACGCCATAGGTAACTGCTATTGGCGTCGATGTCGATGAATAGCCTGTTTTCTCTACTCTGCAATTCTAAGTTCCTCCTTTACCTTCTTTACAAGTTCGTCTGTTGGGTGCCATATCCACCTGTTGCGGACTTCCTGCCACTTGATTGTTCCGTCAGGTCCGATTATCATAACCTTCTCGAAGAAGACGCCCATGTTCTCCGCTGTCGGCTTGGGGTTGGGTTTGGGTGCTACGCTGGACTCCCCCACTACGAGCTCTTCAACGGTCATTCTCTCTGCCTTTGTAATGTACTCTCCTGGTATTCCCTTGGTGTATGTTTCGCCGGTCTTCTTGCGGGCGTAGGTTACTCGGTCCTCGCCGTAGGGGATTCCCAGGGTTTCGTCGAGAGTTGCCTGTCCTATATCCTCTGGACTGGCCCACTTTGCCATGCCTTTGAAGTAGCCTACCATGTGAGTCTTAGCTATCCGGATCTCTAGGGCGGTTAGCCACCAATCCCACCGCACTAGGCGGGTTACACGGTCTAGGGTTGCGTCGATGTCGAACCATGCCTGGAACATTCCGGTTGGGCTGCCGTTAGGTCCTACTATCTCGTTGTAGAGGCGTATCTTGATGCGGTAGAGGTTGGGCAGCGCAGCTCTCTTACGTTCTAGCCGGGCCTCTTCCTGGGTTAGATCTCTTCTTAGGAGGGCTGCCTGTCCTTGCCAAAATTTCAGGTCTTCTCGAAGTTTGGTGTAGCGGGGTATGAAGGGCTCTTCTTTTACCTGTAGCTCCATGAGACGTTTGAGGCGTCTTTCATCGCGTTCCTGCTGCCTGCGTCTCCTAGTCTGCCATCCTCGAAGTGCGCTTATACTACGTCTGATGCCTCTGATTGTATCTACAAGATGAGGAAAGAAGATTTCAACTCTGATGGCGTCTCTTTCACGTTCAGCGATCCGCTCTTCTCTGAGCTTAATATCCTCTGCTCTTTCCGCTATGCGTTTTTGAAGCCGCGCTATTGTTCTCTGTCGTCTAAGGAATCGCTCTCTGGCCTGTGGGAGCTCCTCGGTTCGTATCTGCTCCTCTATGCTGCTTATCGTGTCTTCAATGTCTCTGAGCGTCTTTCTGAGGTCGGCTAAAGCCTCCTCTTCCCTTTGGATCTCCGCTATTAATTCCTCATAGGCCCAGGTAGAGTAGTCTTCAGCCATTCAGCTCATCACTTTGAAAGCAATATGATGAGGAATATAGTTGGTATGAGGAAATAAAGAAGATAAGAGATTAACTCTAGGATTCTGTTCCTTCTGGCCCTTTCACATAAACGGATAAGTCTAATCTGTTCGTCGCTGAAACCAAGCATCTTAAGGTACTCATCAGAATAATAAGAATACATAGACCCATCACTTATCCGCGAAGTCTATACTTCCTTCTTCGATTTCTACCTTTTCTATAGCTTCAAGCTGGCTCTCTGTGAAGATTTTGCAGTCGACAAGGAATTTCCCTAGATCTTTAACGAAGTTGAGGACTAGCTTCCTGGAGTCTCCAACATTATTTGGATGTCTGAGCGCTAGACATAGGTTCCCATGGATAGCTACCCAAGTTATTAGAGGAGCTGAGATAGATGCGTTCTTGTTGAGCCTCTGCAAGTCTGCATTAGCTAGAAGATCATTAAGGAGTTCTTGGTCTTTTTCTGGTATTGACAAGGTGTCTCACCCATGTTCTTTCAGATATTTTCTTCCCTGCTCAGTTATCTCGAAGATGCCTTTAATGCCTTTGTAGTGTCTTATGAGCCCAGCCCTCGTCATTAATGATGTGTAGGCTCTCACTGTTCCGAAGGGGATTCCGCCTTTTTCGCTTATCTGTTTAGTGTCTAAGGCGCCCTCCTTCTCCAGCACCTTTAGGATGTCGGCTTTTCGGTCCATAGTTTCTCGATAGAGATATCTCTCTGCTCCATTCTTAAGCGTTTTGATTAATCAGAAAAAAGAGAAAAAATAAGGGGTTGAGGCAACGGATGTATTGTTGCCTGACTTTTTGGACGGATTTGCTACATAACGATTGATTGATTGGATGCGTGCACGAATGTCTCATGTAGGTCCGTCTAAGTTGTCTTCATGGATGTTTGTCTAAGCGTTCTGCTGTTTTAGCCACTCTTCAAACTCGGTTTTGGTGGCTTTTTCGATTGCGCTGACCGTGATGTGTCCCCTCTTGCCCGGTCCGAGAGGAACATCCTCTAATCCATGAACCATCTGTAGGATCTCCTCGTCGCTGAAGGGGCATGCGCTGTTTCGTTTCAGCCAGAACTCGAATGGTCGGTTTTGTATAGCTTCATAGCCTACTACCTCTGCCGTTTTGCCTTTGCTTCGGGGTTCCAGGATGAATATTGGTTTTTCGATAGGTCTTTCCGCGGGTGCCTTACCCATATCCATGTTTTCAAAGTCTCCGTCAGACTTGCCTAGAGTCCGAACCAGGTCTATCGGAAATTCCCAAAAATGAGCCTTGTTCATGGCCTTTGATAGTCGGTATAGCCCGGTTCTTAGAATTCCTCGGTCCCCTAGCATCGGTGCCTGGATGTTGTCTTTCTCTGTTTTAAAGGTGTGAACCTTCATCTCTTGACCTTTCTTGATGTTCCGCTTCTGCTCCCTGATTCTTCTAACTGTCTCGTTTCCGCCTCCAATTTCCGTCTCTGTCGTGTCAACAATGACGACGCTCACGGTGCTTGGCAGCTTCAATAACTTGATATTTTCAGCATCTTGGGGGGCGAGCATACGATCTGTGTTGGCTTTTATGTGGTAGTAGACATCCTTGTTACGCATTTCCTCTAATTTAGGCATTAGATTCTCTGTCGTCTTTTTTTTCCTCCTCGGTTTAGTCATGGTGAGTGCGAGTGCGAATGAATGTATGATTTGATGAATGTTTGGGTAGATGCGTTGCGTGAGGATGGTTGGATAGCTGCTTGAGCGCCGAGAGACTGCTTATAGAGAGATTGCTCGGACTCATCACTTCACCATGCCAAATTAATCATATTGCATAACTTTATTTAAGCGTTTTGATTAGGGTTTAAACGCTATTTTTTATAAGGGAATCCTGCTAAAATCTATTGTGAGGATTGTTCTTTGAGCGAGGTAAATTTTAGATTGGAGGCGTCGACCTTCAAGGCCATAGTTGCGGCCTACTCCGCCGTGAATAGTGATTATTATTGGCTCTTCACGAGAGACGGTGTGAGGTTTAAGGCTATGGACCCTAGCCACATCTCGATGATTCTGGGCGAGATCCACCCAAACGGCTACTTCTTTCGCGGAGAGCCGTTCTATGTGCACCCTGCGGCCTATGGAAATATTGAACAGTTTAAAACTGCGATTAAGGGGGCTAGGAAGGGTCAGGAGATCCGATGTGAAGTTAAGGCTGGTAAGATGCTGGTTGGGGTTCCTCCGACCTCTATAACTGTCGGCGAGGTAGGACCCTTAGAGGATAAGGATACCTTCGACCCGCCGATGCCTAAGCTCAGGGGAGACGTGCACCTTCGCCTAGTCCTAAGTGAGTTCAGACGCATAGTGAAGGCTGCGAAGGACCAGAAAACCAGGGAGTATACGCCTTCACCTGTCTTCGAGAGTATTGCCTTCAACGTCGTGAACAGGGAGAGTAAAATAATCTTCTTCAATAAACAGAAAAGTATTGTTAAGCTGGATTATGGCCTGGAGTGGCTTATGGAGATTAAGGGCAGAGGCTTTACAGCCTACCCGCTAGGGATGTTCGCCAACTATCTCGTTCCTGGCCTGAGCGATGTTGTGAGTGTTGACTATGATGTTCAGGGTGTAGTGCGGATAAGCTACGAGTTCCGCGATGGCTACGGCGACTATAAGATCTATTTCTGGATTGCGCCTAAGACGATGGAGAAGCCAGATATTGATAAGTTGCTTGAAGAGAAGCCGGTTACTAGGAAACTTCTCTTTCGCCTCTCGGGTGCTGAGGACGTTAAGTCTTTCGCCTCCCTATTTGCAGCTATGAACAGTATCGCTACTACAAGTGAGTTCGCTATGGGCTTGTTGGATGAGTTGTGGCTTTACTGGATGGAGGGGAGCGTAGGCTATGTGATGGTTCCTAAGCGTTGGTTCGACATCTTTGAGGCGCCGGAAAGCCGTATCAGCGGAGTCTTCGGCTTCAAGGACTTTATAGGGTGGTTTAAGGACGTTGAGAGGCTTGAGTGCTTCATAGAGATGGAGCCGGAGGAGACTATGATAGTTGCTGCTTCTGGTCCGAAGATTGCGCCCCGCGAGATCCGCAGTAGCAGCTTACAGCATACTCTTATGGTTCCCGATGTTAAGGGAACTGTTATGTTTAGGGGTTCTGGCTCGATTATGAGTGATGTTATGGATGATGGTGAGGCTGCTGAGGAGAGTTTTCTAGTCTTTGTTTCGACGCCTTTCGAGATCAGCGTCGTGGGAAGGGATAGGGTATATTATCGTGCTGCTCTTCCCATTGATTCTTTCCAGCTTATTGAAGAGGACCATGTAATCGTACTGAGAGATAATCGTTTTAAGATGCTTAAGGAGTGTTTCAGGCATTTCGACATCGTGAGCTTCGGTAAGAGCGGTACAGGAATATTTTTGAGCGCTGAGAGCCCTATGGGAGAACTACGGACCGTGTTGAGTCAGTATGAAGCGGCACCGGAGTATGCGGAGGCTGAGAGAATCTATAAGGAAGAATTCGTAAAGCCTCCTACACCACCAAAAGAGGTTAAACCGTTGACGGCACCACCGCCGCCCAAACCCGAGGTAGTTACGGCTGCGGAAGACGCTTTGAAGGAGTTGGAGGGTCTTTAGATGGTCGACTGGAAGAAACTTTATGATGAATGGGATAAGGTTCCCGATGAACTAAAAGATAAGATTCGTGCTGCCTACCGTGAGAAGTCGAAGGAGAAACTCGATGAGCTCTTTAAGAAAGAGCCCGACGCCCTTAAGCTCTATGAGAGAATCATAGGGAAGTGGGTTCCAATCCCACCGCTTCCACCCGTAGCGCCTCCGGCCTTTCCTAAGATACCTGAAGAGGGGATAACTGAGGAATGGCTTGAGGATGTAAAGGCGTTCAATCCGGGTGTTAAGCCACAGGTCGACGTTGCACCTGATTACACTTACAGGATTCTTCTTATGAAGTATATTGACGAGCTCAAGGACAATGTTCCAATGGCGATAATAGAGGGTATTAAGACGCCGCCCGAGGCCGACGATATCCTCTCAAAAGGGGAAGATGAGGGCTGGAAGTGGAAGCCAGAAGATGTAACGCCGTCTGATGAGTTCCTAGAGGCTCATAGGATATGGGATACCACGTATTCGAGGGAGGACCTAGAGGCACTTACCAGGGAAGGACTCAACAAAGTAGCGCGTATAAAGGGGTTCTCCGCAGCGGGAAAAAAGGGGGATGTTATAGATAGGATTGTTGGAGCTCCGCCCGTTGTTCCTCCACCTGCGGCGCCACCTCTTATTTCAGAGCCTTCGACCTGGGAAGAATTTGAGACGATCTTTGATGATTTATACGCTAAGGACTTCAGGGTTAATACGAAGCTCACCGGAGAAAGTGCTGAAGAGTCCATTAGAGTAAGCGAGGAACAGTTCGGGAGATTCAAAGAGTGGCAGCCTGTAAAGATTCCTCCAGGATCTCCTACACCCAGATTTGGCTATATGGATGGTTCTCAGGGATTATGGGTAGCCTTTCATAAGACACCGATTGAAGCCCCACCGCCCGTTGCGCCGCCTACTCCTCCACTTGTGGCGCCACCTGAGAGGCCACCGGTTAGACCGCCTGTGAAGCCTCCACCTGCTAGACCGCCTCTAGTCCCGAAAGTTGGCTTAACGAAGGATGATGAGGGCCCTCTTAGCGACCTTTTCCTCAGTAGGCTTATGGAGGGTACTTTAACTCCTGGAACGGCTAGGGGTCATCTACCCGAGTTTAGGTCGCTTCTAGCATCCCTGAAAATCGATTTAGCGAAGGAAGAACATGATAAAGCTGTTGAATTAGCGAGAAGTGAAGTTGCGAAACTTGCATCCGATATTATTGCGAGGAGACCACCCGTTGTTAGGCCCCCTGTACCTGTTGTACCCCCTGAAGAAGTGCCGCCGGTAGTCTTCCCTGCTATTGTTCCGGTTGCGCCTCCTTCTGGATTGGCTAGACGTTGGGGTATGCCTTTCAGTTTTCACCTCTGCCCCGCATGCGTGGGTAGGGGGGAGAAGACGCTTGAGGAGTGTACGATCCTTCGCAGCCCCTACCTTGATGATCGTCTTCGGAGGCTCGGTCTTCCCACTCCTGACCCGCTATTTTTTGAGCTATGCGATGAGGATAGGCTGAAGTATGGCGGCGCCTTCGAGCATTTTCCAAGGAATAAAACTGAGTTTTGGGTTGGCGAAGTGTTAGCTAAGGCCGATATCGACATAGCTACGCTTGTTGGTGTAGGGATAACTGAGGAATATTGCCATTACGCTCTTGGTTTCTACGAGGAAAACAAGCATCTGGCGGTGCAGTAGAATGGCATCGACCTCTTCTCTGGTTAAGTTAGGCATCGTAGCTATAGGCGGCAACTGGATTTTCAACCAAGCGTACAATGAAGCTGAAAAAGTGATTGTAACCGATACTGCATATAGGTATGCTAGATCCAGAGGCAAACCGGTATTAGACTTTGGATGTGGGTTAAAACCACGAGGAGATTATAATGTTGACATAGTTCCCAGAGAGGCACCTAACTTCATTAAAGTTGAGAGCTTCGACAAGCCGAGGCTTCCCTTCACGGACAAATTTTTTGGCGCAGCTCTATGCTATCACGTCTTGGAACATACAGATGACCCCCTCCATACTTTAGAGGAGCTGAATCGTGTAGCTGAAAAGGTTTTCACGATTACGCCGAATCCGCTATTCTGGACAACGTGGCTGCATGGAGGCCATAAGTGGGTTTTCATCGGAAATGTCTTTTATAGGAATCCGCTTCACTTAACATATCAGGAACTCAATGATAATCCTCTGCTATATCCTGAGTAGAGTCTATCTTTGAATTTTTCGCATGTTGCACATAAGTTATCTATTTTTTGTTTAATTTCACTGTTTGGTCCTCTGTAAAGGATTTCATTTAGCTGCTCAGGTTTTATGCAGTATCTTCTTCCATCTCGTACGCAGTATGGTCTATCACTCATTGAGATGTAAGCACCTCTTTAACTTCAGGGAGCGGAAGGGGCTTTATCCTTATGTTTCTGGCTCTTAGAATAGTGATTAGGTCCGTCTTTACGCCTCTTCTCCTTAGATCCTCAACCTGTATTAGGAGCTCAGCATATTGAAGCGGTGTTATTTCCAGGACTCTTTTAGGCTTCGGCTGCATCTTACCCTTCGTTTGTTCTTGGATGGCTGCTGCAACTATGGGTAGGCCGTTCTTGTATCCCTTGGCCTGGTCGAAGAGGTCGTAGGCTACCTTGGCAAATCTTCCTCGCTGGACCTGCTGCCTAAGTGTTGGGTTGTCGGTTGTAGAGGGCCTTTTACGTATGTATGGAGTGCCCTTCCTTACAATGATCTGGTATCCACTGGACATATACTATAGAAAAAGATGGGGGAAGAATAAAAAAGTAGGGGTGGGTTTAGATTGAGACTCCGAGCAGCCTTGCGGCTTCGGTGCCTCTTGCGATGACTCCGGCAGCAGCGGCGTGTCTCGTCTTCCTCTTGTTCATAAATGCGGCTTCGGTCTGTGTCTTGAGAGTGGCGGGGTAGGCTCCAGGTAACTTAGCTGCTACGACTGCGGCTATGGGTGGAAGCATGCCCTTCGAGAGGGTTATCTTCCTAGCTGCGTACTCTGCGGCGCTGATGTCCTTGAACTCGCCACTTGCGATCTTGGCGAGTAGTCCTCGCACTACAGCTCTTCGGGGTGTCGCCCGTATCCTAGCGGGCGTGATGTGGAAGGTGTAACTGTCTCCGACCTTCTGTTGTGGAGGCGCACGAGCGATTCCTATTCCGGCGGTTAGCGTTAATTTCGCCATTTAACAACACCTTGAGGATAAGATTGTTAGATATTAATATAAGGTGGTAGGTCATCATTTTGATGAGTGGTCTTATGTCTAAACGTGAGGACCTGAATGAGATCCTTGCTTCCATGCCTAAGCGTCGACTTAAGCGTACAACCATTGATATACCCGAGGATCAGATTAAGGTCGTGGATGCCTGCGCTAAGGCTCTAGGGGTTAATCGAAGCAACTTTCTTCTTCTTTGGTTCGATAGCAGCGTCCGGGCGATGATTGATTGGACGAACACTCTTCTAGGCCGCTCCCAAGTTGAGATAGTATGGGAGAACAACGAGGAGGAGAAGAAATGAGTTTAGAGGTTTTTGCGGACCTTCTAAGCGGTAAGACTGTTCCGGTTGAGCCCGCCGCGCTCTTTGGGGGTAACAATACCGTTATCATGTCGGACCCGCGTAAGGGGAAGAGCTACACGGCTGCTAAGATGTGTGAGGAGCTGTGTAGGTTAGGGCTTCCCTTCATCATTCTTGACCCTGAAGGCGAGTATTACAGTCTACGGGAGAAGTTCATCGTTCTAGTAGTGGGCGTAGGCAAAGAGGAGAACTGCGACATATCTGTTGGAGATGAGCATGCAGAGATCCTTGTGCGTCAATTCCTGAGCTCTCGTATCCCCATAATTCTCGATCTTTCGGCGCCGGATGTCGACGAGGATGTTATTCACGAGTTCCTAGCTGAGTTTATGAATAGTCTTATCATGTTGGAGGCTTCGGAACGGCTGCCTTGTCTGGTTGTGATTGATGAGGCGGACGAGTACATTCCTGAGAGGGGACATAAGCCGAGGGGTGTTGACTACGCGCAATTCAGCAAACTGGTTAAGAAGGGGGGTAAACGGGGAATAGGCACAGTTATTATTAGCCATAGGCCGACGTGGGTTGCGAAGGACCTTCTAGCTAAGTGTCAGAACTGGGTTCTTATGAATCAGACGTATAAGGATGACCTAGAGAGGATAGAGGATCTAACTCGTATCCCTCTTAAGACGCTTATGGGCTTGAAGGAGCGGCGCGTCGGTGAGGCCCTTATGTATGGCGCCATTACGAAGGATAAGCCCGTTATCGTTAGGTGTCTAGCCCGGGCTACTACTCATATTGGTACGACGCCGGAGATTAAGCCTCAGTTTGTTGAGCGGCCTGAGTTGATGGGCGTCTTGGAGAGTTTCAGGAAGGAGCTCACGCAGATAACTACTCGAAGGGAGCGCGAGATCTCTGAGGTGGAGAGGTTGACGCAGCAGGTGAAGGAGTTAGGTAAGGTTGTTCAGGATAGGGATGAGAGGATTAAGATGCTTGAGACTGCGGGGGAGGCGGCGAAGATGGTTGAGCAGAGGCAGCCGCAGATGCCAAATGTCCCTACGGTAAGTTTGGAGGACTACCAGATTTTGAAGAAAAACTTTGACGAGCTCTCTAGGAAGTTTAAGGACCTTGAGGCTAAATCCACTATGGCGCCTGGCATTAGTACGAATTTCTACATAGATGATTATGGGAATGTTACTGCTGCGTATCCTTGGCTTACACGTCTAATCGAGTTGAATAGGACTAAGGCGATCATCATTAAGCGATTGATGGAGAAGGGAGATGCGACGGCTACTCAGATTGCACTCGAGTACGGATTCAATGCAGATACTATAAGGGGACACCTTAATGAGTTGACAAAGAGGGGGGTTCTCAAAGAGTCTTCAAGTATTCCACACCGATATTCTCTGAGGAGGGTCTAAGCTGAAATGAAATGTCCCCAATGTGGAAATGAAATGAAGACCGTAGCCTTTTCCTCAACATGTCCTATATGCGGGTACGTACAAAAGTTTAAACCAAAAACAAAGTAAATTTTTCCGTCGGAAAAAGGTCGACCTTTTTATTATTTCTATGTATGGAACTAGAGGTTGTAGACGCTTATGACGATATCAAAGCTGAAGTTTGTAATTCCCTGAATGTCGGCGGGAGTGCTGATTTTGAGGACTACTTTAACCACGTCTCCGGGTTTAACGAGGGTTCCAGGAACAAAGTCTGTGTATAGCTTTATGACGTTGGCTCCGGCAGGGTTGAAATTCTCCTGTGAGAAGGCTAGGCTTGCGTTCACATTACCCGTATATTTAATCCAGCATGTATGTGTCTGATTGGTTCCTGGGTAGACTATCCCCCAGTTGATAGCTGTCAGAGGCTTGGTTAAACCTACATCGTCGTAGACGCTGATTCCGACAGTGGCTATAATTCCTGAAGTTGAGAGACGGTAATGATTGTATATGAGGACTCCAGCTACGACTACGGCAGCCACGCCAGCAGTTATTAAGATTGCCTTCTGTAAATTTGTTAAGGCCATGACAATAATTCTGAATAGACACCTAAAAAAAGAGGTAAGTCATCATTTTGATGTTTAAAGTTTATATGCCGTAAATACACATTTCTTTACCTGCGGAGTACAAGATGCCACAAACAAGTAAGTTAACTCTGACTTTGACATCAGAGTTAATTAAAGCGATTAAGAAGAAGTCCAACCAGCTTTTCGGGAAGCGGAAAGGGTCGATAAGCCACTACGTTGAGATGGTGTTGCGGATGGATCTGCACCTAGAGCAGAAAGACGTGGAAAGTGAGTAAGATGAGCATTAGTGAAAGAGATTTGACCGTCGCAGAGATGCTGAAGAAGGGTAGCACCTACGAAGAAATTGAGACTGCTATGAGGGAACAGAGGACTCCTATTGCCAGAAAGACGATAAGCGAGATTAAGAAGATGATGGATGACGGCACAATCACATTCTCAGAGGAGGGTAGGGCTAAGGAGGCCCAACCGAGGGTTGTAAGAGATATAAACGAACAGGTCTTAGGGGTCGTTACGAAGCAGGCTGCGGAGGAAGCTGTACGCTTCGCCGAGGAGGACTATAAGCTCGGCAGGGAGTTGAGGCAGTTCTGGTTCCTTAAGGCCCAGGAGAAGGGTATGACTCTTAGAGAGTTCGTTAAGGCTTCGCTCATATTCTACGATGACTATAAGGACTTGGCCGCTGAGAACGAGGAGCTGAGAAGGATCGCTAGGACAGCGTTATCGGAACTGAGCGTTAACACGATTGCCCGTAAGAAGCTAGATCTGTACTACAAGTTCTGCGCCGACATGATTAAGCTGCGGGCCCAAGGGCTGAGTGTTCCACCGCAGGTTATTGTGGACTTTTACGCCGACCTAGAGTATTTGAGTAAAGGGGGAGCCACCCCCATAAAGGAGGTTATGGCAAGTGGCAGCCAAGACACAACGTAAGACCACTACGATACAGGTTTCACCTAGCCTCAACCTAGTTATAACTAAGTACGCCACTGAGCAGGGAATAAGTAAGGCCGAGGCCGCCGATAGAATATTCAACATATTGTATCCCAAGGGAGCACCTGGCGAAACTGAGACTTCTTTAGCGCCTCCTCCGGGAGTGGGAGATGAGGATACTGCGCCGGGTTCAAATGACGCTGAGAGTTTAGAAATTGAAGATAGGGGGGAAGAAGAGATTTCAGATGTGTTAAATCAGACTGTGAAGGACCTTAAAGCCGTCCACACGATCAGAGCTTTATCAGAAATGGGTAATAAGAGTAAAGATGAGGAAAAGATAACGGCCAAAGATTTGCTTGAATATCAGAAAATCAGAGACATGGGTACGGGAGGAAGAGCTGCGGGAACAGACGCCTTAGATGCTACTTTTCGGAAATATCTTGAGCCATTACAGGATGAGGTAAAGGAACTTAGGGCGAAGGTTGTCGACCAAAGGGTAGCCGACGCTGAGAAGAGAGCTGCTGATGCGGAGAAGAAGCTAGAGGATAAAGAAGCAAAGGAAGCAAGGGCAGCCGAGATCTCGGCGGTTGTAGCTCCGATACAGGAGCAGATGGGTGAACTTGCTACACAACTTAGTGAGTTAGGGGAAAGGTTGAAGCCTGAAAAGGGACCTGAAAGCGACGAGTTAAAGGCCATTAACACTGTGGCAGGTGAGATTAGAAACCTGGTGCAGAAGCTAGGCGCAGTGGGAGGCGGCAAAGAAGGAGGACCACAAACATTAACGGAACTACTGGATACCTTGACTACGCTAGTTGATAAGCTCAACGGTTTGAAAGGCAAATTTGGGGGAGGGGAAGGTGAATTTGATTGGAGGGCAGCAACGATTTCAACCATTGGAGAGGTTACAACTGAAGCCTTACACACGTTTAGGGATATTCAGGGTCCACCACTAGGACCAGAGGGAGAAGAGGAAACGAGAGAAAAGGAAACTGGACAGGGGGAGGAAAGATCTCAACAGGTGATACTTAGGCGAGTGTATAACTATGCTGTGAAGAAGATTGAGGAGGGCGAGCTGCAATTAAACCCATACGACGCTGCGAAGGAACTTAAGCTCTCGGCGAATCAGGTGTGGTGGGCGGTTGACACACTTAGAAAGAGGGGGCTGCTGAAAGCTGAGCAAAAGTCTAGTGAAAAGCAGGGAGGCGAAAAAGAACTTGGCAGAGGACCAATCGAAGAGCTCCCCCCAGGTGTCGAGGGTTGAGGAAGAGCCCCCGCAGAGCTTAGAGATAGATTTCACCCCTAAGCTCTACGAGCAGATTAAGGCTGAACACATCAAGAAGATAAATAGAATCATAAGGCCGTACTTCGATGACTTTATGGACTGGCTTAAGAAACTAGATCCCTTAGATGTCTATGACGCCATTGAAAGGAAAGAGACTGTTAAGACATTTTATGATAGGCAGAGACTTAACCCGTATAGGTTGGGCGCTGCTGCTGTCAGAGGATTTTTGAAGTCTAGCAGGAGATTAAGGAGTCAAGCGACTCTAGCCTTTGATATAAAGATTGCCCGTCTTGTTCTCAGGTTCGAGAACCCTGCGGTTTATGATATTCTCCGTGAGTATGATCCAGATGAGAAGTATCTCAAGGGCAATATCCAGGACCTTAAGGTTATTCTAGGGTTGGTGGAAAAACCGAAATGAACATCGCTATTGTTACCCACAAGAACGTAGTCAGCAACTATGTGAATGTGAACAGGATGTTAAGCGCCTTCGATTATAAGGGTGTGGATGTGAAGGCGAAGGTCTACGATTTTGAGGAGAGGAACATACCTGAGAGGAACATACTTTACGTCGACGTGATTTACCAGGGTGGCCTAAGCGCTCTATCAAGGTTCCTTCCCGAGAAGAATATCGTCTTCTACGCCTACTGTGATGGTTTTCCGATGATTGATCCTGCTTGCATGGAGAGGGAAGTAGCAGCGCAGATGCGGATAGTACCTTTTAGCAGATTCATTAAGATGTGCCTCGAAACCGTAGGGTTGAATGTTGAGGAACCTGTTTACCCTGGCATAGATATGGAACAGACAGCGACGGACCCAAGTTTCTCGAAGTGGATTAAAGCCCACATGAAGGGCCCTATAATCCTGTGCGTCTCAGGGAATTCGGAGCGTAAGGGCCTTGACCGCTTCATGGTTGCCTGCAAGATCGTATATGAGAGGCTTAGATCTATTGAGCCTAGCTTCATACTTCACTCAAGCGAGGGCTATGTCAAGATCCCCACAATTATGAGGGATCTGGAGCTTAAGAACTTCTGGTACACCGGGAACTTCGGCATGTTCGATGAGACGAAGATGAATAGTTTTTACAGTCTTTGCAGCGTCTATGTGCAGCCGAGCCTGTGTGAGGGCTTCGGTCTTCCCATGATTGAAGCCTATCGGTTCTTGAAGCCGGTTGTAGCCATCGACGTTGAGCCCTATAAAGAGATAGTTGAAGATAAGAAGACGGGCCGTCTCATACCCGTTAAAGGCGTGGAGCAGATGAGGTATCTGGATCGCTTCGTGTTTCCAATGCACATCTACAGCGTGGAAGATATGGCAGATGCAATAGAGAGTTTACTGTTGGACATGGACGTAGATCCTCACGATGTTCAAGACCGCCCTGAGAACTATTCTGAGAAGGCCATTGAAGAGACTAGAAAGCGCTTCACTCTCCGGAACTATAGCAAGCTCCTAGAGTATTTCTAAATTTTTTCCTTCATATTCTCAAAGTGGCTAATTGTCTTCTTTGCGAGTATAATCATATACCATATCTTTTTATTTGTTTTCAAATGGTTATTTATCCAAAGGAGAAGATGAAAAATGTGGAAAGCCGCAGGAGGCGGTTTCTTGGGCGTATCCATCCCGATAGGGGTGGAGTACGGAGTTAAAGGAGCTCGCGTAACAACCGGAACGGTCAAGTGGAGCGGTGTAGTCGGACTTGTTGAAGGCGTTATCGGGATTGGTGCCGCGTATATGAGCAAGAGAGGGATGGCCCTCAGAGGATTAACTGAGGAGGATAGGGCAGGATTGGGCGCTTTTGGAGGTGCAGGTCTCGCAACAGGCACAAGCATCATCGTACTCGACGAGCTGAGGAAGAGAGCTTTGTACACGTTTAGGAAGAAGTACGGTGGAAAAGTGCCAGAGCAGCTAGAACTCGTGGAAGAAGGTTTCCCAAGGGCCGAGGAGGAAACACCAACGCATCCCTCGGTGGAGGAGATTTAGGAGGCGATATGGTTGCCGATTGAAGGACCGGCTTTTGCGCCAACTCTGAGAGATGAATTCTACGCCATCGTAACCAAGAGGTATAATGACGCCATTACGGAAGCAGCTAAGATCGCAGCGTCTAAGGGCATTAAGATGACTGTTGAACAGTTCAAGCCCGTCCACTTTGGAAGCGCCTGGGTAGCCAGAGGTTATGTACTGCCGTGTGGAGATACGACTAAGACGCTACTTACCAACTGTGCGTTCTTCCCATACGGGATACTGAACCTCGATACGAATTTCGATTACATGAAGTGGTATCTCGGCGCTAAGACTGAGTATGTAGGCGACTGGTTCGTTCTACCCATCGTCTACTTCCAGGAGAAGGCGGGAGCATGGAAGGGCAACCTTGCCCACTACGACTTCAGAGGAGACGAGACGTTCACATTCACGGTTCACAGCGTAGCCTATGGAACAAGCCCAGCGTATACAGTGAACGCCTGGATACTTGCCTTCATAGTCTTGCCTTCGACTCAGAAGGAGACGCTCATAACTACAGCCTAAAACCCCTCTTTCTTCCGGTTTTTTCTTGGACGGGTTTCACTTAAGTAGTTGTGAATAGGTGAGGTAAAATGTCGTGGATTCCTTGGGCTACGATACCTGTAGAGATCTCGCTGAGGGTCTACGTTTATCAGAAGGTGAATGGCTGGATCGAGGAGATGCCTACTCCCGTCCATGTTAGGGTTACTGAAGCAGCCAAAATATGGTTCTGGACTATTGATACTGGCCGTGTTGTCGACGAGTTTGATGTGCCTGGTTCTTTCACCATTACGCTGAGTGGTCGGAGACCTTATCATTTCACTCTTACTGCTGAAGGCTTTAGGCCATGTTCGTTCTTTTATAATTTCACTGATAATAGGACAACGTATGTTACTACTGCTTGGTATGATGGTATGGAAAGGTTGTCTGTACGAAGGGAATCTATGGATAGGTTTCCTCTCCTTTACGAGTCGTACTCCACAGGGCCCGAGATGGCTGTTTCAGCGAAAAAGACGGCGACTATTCTCGCTACCTCTCTTGGACAGATCAAGGATAGCACTTGGGAAAGTCTTGAGGGTAAGGAAGTACCCGTAGGAACTTCTGTTAGGATCTCTGGAACGCTCTATACAGATGCCTATGCTAAGGTGGGTAGCGGTAAGACCATAAACATCTACCATAAACTTGGAACAGGTGCTTACTCTAAGATCTCCACAGCTACCACTGATGGTGATAGCAACTTCCACGTAAACTATACGCTTGCCGATGTTGGATCACACACGTTCTACGCAGAGTTTCCGGGCGATGCCGCCTATGAGGGATGCAAAGAAAAAACATTCGCTAAAGCTAGGTGAGGCTCACTTTTGAGCTCTCGATTCGGTATACTCTATGAGTCCACGCTTGCGAGAGGCCCATATATGGCAGTGGAGGCTACACCTCCATTAGCAGAACTATATGAGCGGGTTCACTTCATAGGACACGCACAATATGACCCCTCGATCTCCGAATATGGCATGAAGGAAAAAGCAGAGGAGATTCAGGCGGACCTACAGAGTAGGACAAAATACGCGGTTTTGCTGAAGGATATCAAGGTTACACATTATCCGCCTTACACGACAGATGTTGACTTCATATTGGATGTCCCCGTAGAGTCGCCTATAGCTCCCTTGGCAATAGTCGCTATAATAGTTGCTTTGGGCGTTATACTTGCCTTCATTGTCTGGCTTTTCTGGACCACATGGGTTGAAAAAGAGAAGAAATACTACTGCGACCAAGAGACGCCACCATCGGAGTTCGACGGTTGGCTTCAGTACGTTGCTCACCTCGCAGCGAGGCACCCCACTAAATACAATGCTGTAAAGGAGTCTGAGACTAGGCCCTGGTGGGAGGCGATTCCGAAGGCAGCTCAGTGGATCACCTACGGGATTATAGCAGCCGGAGCATTAACCGTTCTAGTAGCCCTAGTTCCCGCCGCGAAAGAAGTTAGAAGAGAGGAGGCTTATCCTGAAGAGGAGGGGGGGGAGACGAGGAGAAGGAGGAGACGATATTATTGACTCTAACGTATGAATCCTACACCTTCGGGCTGAGGGAACGCAGATATACCAAAAAGAAGAGGTTTGCCACACCGACCATCCTTCTAACGACGATTGGATACATAAAAAACGGTGCATGGTATAGTGCTGAAGGCCAGATCCTTCCAGTGGGTACTAAGCTCAGGATCAGCGGAACCCTATACACTAGCGGATATGTGTTTGTGCCTCCTGGTAGACCAATAAAGATCTACGTTATGGTTCCTGGCTCGGCTTCGTATACTCTTCTGACAACGGTGAACACGATTTCACCTAGCAACTTCCATTATGAGTATGTCTTGGGCAGCATGGGAAACTATAAGTTCTACTGCAAATTCGAGGGAGACGACGAATACGAGGGGTGTCCCTGATGAGCGTTCTTCTCTATGAGGAGGCCCCTACGGTAGGGGGCTACGTTACAGGTATAAATATTAACGGTCAAGGACGCCAAGCCTTCCTCAAACCAAAGGAGCCGCTGCATATAGCTGTTAGATATTCGGCGCAGAATTCTAAGGATCATCCCACGGATACGTTGCAGATAATACTCTTCCTAGATGATAAGTTCTTCAAGTGCGTCTACAATGATATTCCTCCCGTAGAGCCCAACATGGAGGAGGGGGAGCTTATGATAGAGTGTACTGCACCTGAGACCGCTGGCCGATACATTATACGCTCCGGATGGGGCTATAACTGGCCTTGGCCTGAAGACGCATATAAGCACCTGCTGACCGTACCCACAAACCTATTGATTCCGGTTGGAGAGTTTTCAGTAGGTGAGTATGCACCTACAGGAATGGCTATAAATCCGGCTCCCTATATTGCTCTTGGGATACCGGCAGCAGTTCTCATAGGTTTAGGAGTGAGGGAGAAGTAATGCCGAAGTTTAACGTCGTCCTTGTGAGATATCCTTTCACTCCTGATCGTTTTGAGTGGGAAAAAGAGAGAGTTAAAGCGGAACTGGAGAATGACCATGAACATCTTGAGGCTGTCGAGTCGAAGATACGGGAATACAAAAGAGAGCTGATAAAGCGCACAGTTACCCCGCTACTTGATTCGTTTCCTGTAAAACTTGATAGACAGTTACAGCAGTTGCTTAGCACAAGGAAGGGTTACACGCAGGAAGAGTATATTGATACGGTTAAGCAGCTATGTGTTGATTACGGGTTTAAGGTTGTAGTGCTGAAGGGCGTAGAGGCCAGAGATGATTCTCAGGCTGAGCTTTTAGCAAAGAACACTTACGCCCAGGTTAAATATGAGGTAATAGATGGTAGGCGCTGGAAAAAGGAAGACGAGATAGAAAGCTATGTTTTTCCGGAGTTCGAGAAGGTTTATGATCCGCTACCGCCAACCATGGAAAGGGAAGAGATTATAAGAAGATCTCACCAATGGATAAATGAAGCACAGGAAAGAGGAGAGTTATAAGATGACGAAGAAAGTGAAAGTGTCGACTTTCAACAAAGTAATGAGTCTCGAAGAGGCTGAGAGAGAGAAAGCTAAGGATACCTCTCTTGGGAGTTCCCTTAGAGAAGCTGATCGTTTAAATGAGAAACGCAAGAAAGGGAGGTGAAACGGTTTGAGTTATCCAGGAACCATTGTCTCGCCTGCACCGAGCTCAGAAGTACGTGAGCCGAGATATCCAAATGTGGAGGAAATAGGCTTTCTATACGAGCTCCCATGGGAACCCATACCTGAGAAGATTGCGCCGCCAAAGAAGATACCCGCTACCGAGAAGATGAAATTTAGCCCTGACTGGACTTCATTCTGGATTGGGCTAGGCGTAGGATTGTTTATAGGCTTACCTGCGGGCAGGGCGATTCTAGGTGCAGCGGGAAGAGTGATAGAGCGCAGGATAGAAAGGTATTGAGCATGAGGGCGTTTTTTGGGAACTGTCCTCATAACCGCCTGTCCACATGATAACCCTACGAGGTTTGGTTATTTTTATCTCAGGAAGGCGGCAGATGTATTAGCCAAGTATGGCCATAAAGTAGTTTTTCTGAGATCTGCGAACCTTTCAAATTTCCGCGCAGCTCTGATAAAGTATAATCCTCGACTTGTCATACTGAATGGCCACGGGGGAAGTAGATCTGTTACTGGATGTTCGGGCGAGGTGATTCTAGGTGTCGCAGGCTACGACCCTGAAATGAGGAAGTATGTAGCCAGGGAAAACCCCTCCTGGATGAGGGGGCGAATAGTTTTCCTGTTCACCTGCAACGCGGGGAAAGAAATGGCGCCGAGGCTTATTGAGGAGGGAGCTCTTGCCGTTGTTGGATACAGAAGAGATTACCTATTTCTGAGTGATGATGATAACCCAGGTAAAAGCCAGAAGTCTAAGCCGTTTTTCCTAGCTCCTATAATGTTCCCCGTTAATCTTGCGATGGGTGGGTCCGTCGGCGAGGCTGTGGACGCTGCTAAAGACGCCTACAGAAAATACATAGCTGAGGCGGACCTGAATAAGGATGAACTGGTTGCGAAGTACCTGTACTATGACCTTGAGAACATGGTCTCCTATGGTAAGATGAATGTTACGCTCTGAATAGAATACAATCATATACCATAGTTTTTTAAAACTCTTCGTGTAAGTTCTTCTCACTCCAAAGAAGAAGAAAAGGAGGAATCGAACAGAATGGCTTTTGTACCATACGGCATATATGAGCCTCGACTTCCGAAGCTAAAACCCGGCTTCTTTATGAATATAGCCGGAAAGTTCTATCAGATTGTAGATGTGAAGAACAATAGGCAGCCCGTAGACCTTACTGCTGCTGCGTTCACGGAGACAAGTCCTCTGATACTTAACTCGACGACAAACAACATTTATGAGGCGTTGCATGGAAACTTGGAGGTTGGGAGGGTTGTTCAGCTACAATACTTCGCTCTCACAACAACGGTAGATACGCTACTCCGATGGGGTACGCCCCCGCTGCTTTCAAAATGGAGAACCCTATACATCAACTCTAATGGTGCAGGTCTAACGAATCCACTTCAGCTAGACCGTTGGAGCTATGATAAGGAAATGCGGATCGCAGTTATCAAAGGGGCTGGAGCTCAAACCATGTGGATTGAAATCGTAGAGTATGAGGTAACAGCTTGGGATAAGACGCCACCGAAGAAGTATCTTAAGATCCTAGAGAATGGTGCAGCCGTATTCGTTGAGGCTGGTTAGAAGTGTCTAAACGGAGATTTCAATATCCAGGCGAGATCTGCCGACCAGAGGAACGCATAGCTGAGAAGTTAGAGTACACCATCTTCGAGCCAATACCGATACCAAGTGTTGATCCTGGAACCATCCCGGACCTTGAAAAGGTCATTAGATCCATGAAGATCCCTCCACAGCCAATAAAGGGAACTGTTCCTAAAGAGATCGTTCCCATATTGGTTCAGGAGATCAAGAACAAGCTGTACAAAAACATCGGTTTCTCCACGGCGGTAGGTGTTGTGGATCAGCCTCTCGGCTTAAGAGATATGGGGATAGTTGCAGATGCTATGACGGTTCTGGCTATTGGTGGAGGATTCACTTACAAGTTGAATAGCCAGGGCAACGATTCAACGACTGCTGTAGCCGGTTTAGAGGAGGACCAATTCGAGATCGAGGAGATCTATGTTACAGGGCTCGGTGCGGGGACAGGACAGATAAGGGTGAACTGGAACCCAGACCTAATAAGGATTAGACCATAGTGATAGGAGTGCGGCACTCTTATGCCTCTTCACATTCCCCTTGCAATAAATGATGTAGCTGCGGGGGTTTGGTCGTATCTCCCCAATAGGAGGCTTACTAATCTCGCTGATGTTAGGGCTGCTCTAATAGACAACTTAGATGCCACGATATCTAGTAGAAGTACGCTTACGGCTACTCAGGTTTGGGCTGAAGTTACCAGGGATTTGACGAAGAAGGTTGGCTCTGAAAACACTTTCGTATTCCCTCATGCAACGCCACAAGTGTTCAATGATGTCCTCGCGCATGATCTGACGACGTTGAGCTCAACTGTAACCATTCCAAGCGGCGCCACGCTTAGGAGATGTCCTTTGGCCGTCATTATTGATGCTGTAAATCAAGCTGCCACATTAGAGGATATAGATATTGCTGTGTACTTTAGAAAGCAGGGTGATGCGTGGGGCGCAGCGATATATTCTGAGAATAATGTGTTGACACTTCCAGCAGTTGATAGAGCGCCTAACTCTATCCTAGTCTTAGCAGACGTGTATAGTATTGTCAATGCTGGTGGAGCGGGAGTTTATGAGATGAAGGCGACGATTACGCTTAGTGATGCTCATAATGTTCAATTCGTGTATCAGGGCTTACTAGCGTTTGAAGTTGAGGGCGCTTAGATGTTCAAACTTGTTACTACACTCAAAAAGACTAAGGCTGGTGTTAGAATAGTTGAGCCACCAGCAAGTTGTTACTTTGACGCAATAGGGGCTATCTGGTTGCAGGGTGAAGAAGGCGGGTACTTCGACGCTCCAACAGGACAAGTAAATGTTGTCATTGATGCGCCACCAAATCCAGAATTGGGCGGATACTTCGATAGAGTTTAAACTGTTATTTTGGCAGGTGATTTGAATGGGCTGGTTAAGTGGTTGGGCAAAACGCAGACCAATAATCATAAGTAGTTCAGATGTAGCGGCGTTACTCAATAATTTTCCGATACTCCTTAAACTGTCTACGTCAAGCGGCAAAGGTTCTACAGATTTAACCAGCGTATTCAACGAGATAGGCAACGATGCAAACCGTAAGAAGATAGCCGTAACACTATCAGATGGACTAACTCAATGCTACGTGGAAATTGAGAGATGGGACAACGTAAACAAACTAGCGTTCCTATGGATTAAGGTTGCAGAGATAAGTAACATAGTCGATACGACGCTGTTTCTGTATTACGATAGCACACAGCCAGATAACACAACCTATGTAGGGGATATAGGCGATGCACCAGCGACTAACGTTTGGGATGCAAACTTCCTTCTTGTATTGCATCTGAGGGACCTAACGACCTCAACCATAAAGGACAGTACCTCCAACGGATACGTGGGAAACAAGAAAGCTGCTAATCAGCCTATCGAAGCAGATGGTATGATTAATAAAGGACAAAACTTCACTCCATCAAACTACGTAACGTTTGGAAACATCTGCAACGTAACGACAGGCGTAACATTAGAGGCTTTAGCAAAACTCGATGATGTATCGGCTGATAGAAGTCTAGGCAACAAACCGTTTACGTCGCTGAATCCACCATACGTTAGATGGTCGATTAAAACGTTTAGTAGTCGCATCTACCTTCAACTATCACTCGGTGGTTCATTAATAGACTGTTACCAGTCTGGACTTAGTACGGGTGTATGGTACTACTTTGCTGGAACGTATGATAAACAATTTATGCGTGTATCATTTAATGACGGTGCAAAGGCAACTAACGCACAAACCGCTAATATTGATACGTCGCCAACCAATGTGGCAATAGGAGATTACCTTCTCAACCCTGCTGGTTGCGATGGCATTATAGACGAGTTCAGAGTATCGGATATTAGGCGTAGCGATGCGTGGATAAGTGCAACCTACAAGACGATGTTCGACAACTTCTTAACATGGGGAAGCGAGCAACTTCCTTTCGTTCCAAATGGCGTTGAGTTCAGAGTTGGCGTAACAGAGCCGCCAACATCAGAACCTAAACGAAGCATCTATACAGACTTAGTTAACATGCCAGACCCATTGAAGTTAGGCATAGATATTAGGATATATAATTATGATGATGTCGGTCTTTACATGAGAATTGACGGCTATAATGCTGCATGGACATGCGGTACAGTAAACTGTGGTCTTGTAGCAAGTGGAGCCAATCTACTTCAATGGCTTGACCAATGGGCAAGTAGAGCAAAACCAGCAGCGGCAACTACGGAAGTAATCACCATTAGGCTTAGAGCATACACGGATGCTGGTTACAGTAATCTCAAATGGACTTACACAAGGTCTATTACAGTTGTTATGATTAAGAGCGATGATGGCTCATGGACGCAAGATATTCTTAACAATTTTGATGATGGCACACTTCAGGGTTGGAGTAAAGCTCTTCTTGAAGGCTCTAATGGAGATGTTAATGGCATTTCAGCAGATTTCTGTTTAAGTTCACCTTACAGTTTCAGGGCAGATACTAGACAAGTTGGTGGTGGAGTTCGGCATCAATTTCAAAAGGCTATAACTACTCCAAACAAGAACAATGTCTTTGCGATTATTAATGTTCGATTTTCTGACGCACATCAGCCCGGGAATGTGGGCTTGAAGAATTTTCAAGTCCTGTATAATTCGACGCTTTTGCTGTTTGTTGGTTTGGCTTATGCTGGCAACGCTGCCGAAACACTACCGAATAATAGGTGGTTTAGGGTCATTGTTCCTTTGCCGAGGAATACGTCTTTGACGTTGAAGTTGCATTGTTATGGTTACAGTCTTGCGAATTGGGATATGAGGACATGGATAGACGACTTTATGCTGATAAGTAAGGATTAGGAGACTTAACTGCTTGCCTTTGCATATTGGTAATATCGAGATTGCAGCCGACTATGTTCTTTACTACCAGAAGGGTAAAGACACTATTATTGCCTCGGCGCCTAACAAAGACGATGTTAAAGAGTTATTTGCTTGGCTTAAGGACCAGGTGTTCCCGTAGTGGAAAGACGAGAGTTAGCTTATGCTACGAGGGGTGAAATAGAGCGCGCGGTTCGAGCTCTCAAAGAAGAACTAGAGCCTGACCTAGAGATAGGGCTAGTTGCCGCGTTGGGTGTCCTGGCTGATTATGCAACCACAGAGATAGGTTTAAGGTATCCTGAGCTGCGGGAGGCGAATCCGCATAGGGATTTTGCGTTAGAGTTCT
>Ga0315310_10000538_pt1 | contig 24428 bp, 20 predicted proteins | sample TDP5_MG_FD_203630 | JGI IMG/M metagenome (GOLD analysis project Ga0315310, IMG submission 203630) | Freshwater sediment microbial communities from Lake Towuti, South Sulawesi, Indonesia - TDP5 | ecosystem: Environmental > Aquatic > Freshwater > Lake > Sediment | place: Indonesia: South Sulawesi...
AGAAAGGATAACCCGTTATGGATGTTACAGTCCAGCCGAAATCCTTGACAAGATGGCCTAGGCTCTTGAAATAGCCTAGCCAGTCTTTTCCCCACTTCTCATGCATCGGAAAAGATTCTCCATGAGCATTGATGAGAACGACATTCTCCCGCTGACTTCTGATCAAGCTTTCAAGATCATCAAGATCGCTCAGAAGGTTGATCTGATAACCAGCCTCGCGAAATCTTTCCGCAAGGACATCGGCTACCGTCTTTGGGTTTGCGACCCACATTGAACGGGTTCCGACTATGCTGACAATGTTTACTACTTCCTTAGGCAGCAATATCTGCACGACCCCTGGTATTGGAACAAACCCGCTCGAATCTATATAAAGGCGATGGGGGTTTGACGTTTGCGTATTGCCTTATCCTCTGCCCGTAGCCTCAATGGAAGTGCGGGGGGAGGGATTTGAACCCTCGAAGGCCTGCGCCATGGGATTCTGAGCCCCACGCCTTAGACCGGGCTTGGCAACCCCCGCACGACGCACAGCCTCAACCTCTCCACGTGGACACTTAAGAACTTAATATCCTCAGGCCTTAACCTCGCGTGACACCGTGCCCAACCCACAGAAAAACAAGCAGCCTAGCAAACTCTCCAACAGGACACGAGCGGCCAGAGCCGTCCCATACAAGAGCCCGCCGTTCGTCACCAAAACCGTTACCAAACTGGTAACACAAACGAAAGCGGGCAGAGACTCACGCTAGGAGTCATGGCTCCCGAATCTAGCCGGTTGGTCACCCTAGCCTCTGAGCCGCACTTTCAAGTAGCTTCACGATCGGCAGCCCGTAGGGGCATCTCTTCTCGCATTCCCGGCATTGCGTGCAATCCTCAACCTTCGTCGAGAGCCTCCTGTAGTATTCCCGAGCCCAGTCTCTAACCCCGTAGCCGTAGTACCGGTCAAACCTCAGGATCGCGGGGACGTTCACGAACTCAGGGCAGGGCATGCACATCTCGCACGTGTGCAGGGTTCCGCCTTCACGACAGTAGACGCCACCCTCCTCGTCCCAGAACTCGAACCGTTCCTCCGGAGCGGCGGGGTCGAAGCCTCTAACCGCCTTCACAGCGGCCTCAACCTCCGCCACGTTGTTGAAGCCGGGAATGACCGTTGAGACCTCACGGCGGAGCAAGAAGCTGAGGCCGCGCCTAGCGACCGTGTAAACGTCGTCGCCGAGGAGCGCCCTGAACTCGACGCAGCCCGAGAAGTAGGGTTGGCCGCCGAAAGGCTTCATAACGACCACGCCCACATCCAGCTCTTTCGCCACGGGGACGAGTTCCTCGAGCGCCCGTCTCGTGATCACGTTGATCGGCACTTGGACTGTGTCGAACTCTCCGGTGCGTATCGCTTCGATGAGCACGTGCGGACGATGCCCTGTAAGCCCGATGTGGCCTACGAGGCCCTGGGACCTTGCCTCCTTCAGGGCTTCCAAGACGCCGTCGGGGCCCATGGCTTTCCTCAGGTCGTCGACAGCCATCACGCCATGCAGCTGGATCACATCGATCCTATCAGTCCTCAGCTTCCTGAGGCTCTGCCTGAGCTGAACCCAGGCGCCCCGCTTCGTCCTATCGCCGACCTTCGTTGCTATGACACAGTTATCCCTTACAGGCGCTAGCGCGACGCCGATGGTCTCCTCGCTGTTGTTATAGCCGCGAGCAGTGTCGAAGTAGTTGATGCCTCGGTCGAACGCGTAACGTACCGTTCGCTCGGCCTCCCCCTGCGTCTTAGAGGGCGCATGGTCGCCTATGGGAGCGCCGCCGAAACCGAGCACCGAGACCTTTAGCCCCGTCCTCCCAAGCCTACGTCTCTCTATCGTCTCGTGAGCACTCATCACTCGCACCAACCCTTAGAAGCCAGCTAGATACCGCTGAAAGGTATAAAAGCGGTTCCTCCGCATGGCCTTCAGCACGATCTTCTGCGAAAGCTTTAATCGAAGCACTGATAGCCTGCGCATCGCACCGGCGGGTTACGACAATATGGCTGAGTCGATTGACCACATAGGAGCAGTCGTGAAAGACCTAGAGGGCTCCATCGATTTCTACACCCAAGTCCTGGGCTTCGTCGTCGTGAGACGGTCTGAGACAGCAGATCTGAAGGCAGCCTTCGTGCAGCTAGGAGAGACTAAGATCGAGTTGATCGAGATGAAGAGGCCGATGCTTACGCCTCTACCCTCCATGGATAACACAGCTGTAGGCCTGAAGCATGTCGCGCTTGAGGTTGAGGACATCACGAAGGAGATCGCGGAACTGAAGGCGAAGGGCGTTCAGTTCACGTCAGAGCCTAAGGGCCCCGACTTCCCCAAAGCCGCCTTCTTCAGGGACCCCAGCGGCCTGATACTTCAACTGATACAGTGGAAGTAGTCAAGCGGGCCTCGATGGGCTACCGACACTACATTCTGCGCGAGAAGAGGCTCTATTCAACGGGAAGCCTGAAGTCTTCCTTCATCGTTCCAAGAGCCACGTGAGTTATCGTCCTGTCGACGTACTCCATCGATAGGATGGATTTGACGAACTGGCTGAGCTCGCCTCGCGTCTTGAACCTCGCGATGACTATCGCGTCGCTCGGCCCTGTCACGTCGTACACGCCGTACACGCTCGGGTTCTCCGCCACTTTCTCCTCAACGTCTAAGAGCTTCCCCTTTGCGACGACGACCTCTATGATCGCGACGATATCGTAACCGAGCTTCTCCGCGTCTAGGACCGGGCTGTAGCCCTTGATAACCCCTGTCTTCTCGAGGTTCGCTATGCGGGAAGCGACGGTTCCAACGGCCAAACCGGTTCTCCGAGCGATCTCCCTATACGAGAGCCTGGCGTCCTCGCTTAGTTCCTTCAAGACCCTGATGTCAACGTCGTCCATTCAAATGTACACCTCGGCGCGTTCTGACTGGACGAAGGTCTAGGCACGTCATGGATATAAGTGTTTGCGCCGCGGTTTTCAAAGCGTCTCTTCGACGGTTCTGTTCAACGTGACCTCGGCTATGTCCTCGCTGTACTCGGCTATTCTCCTGGTGCTCTCGATTATGAGGCGGAGGTTGGACGCTTCCTTCGCCGAGAGACGTGAGCTGAGAAGCATATCAACGGCCTCCTTCTCCATCAACGGAAACATGGCTGCCTTCGAGATCGTCTCATCAGCTGCCTCATAGTCTCTCTTGAAAAGCGCGTAGACGGCGTCTTCGAAGAGCTTATTCGCCATCGAGCCGAGCCTTTGAATCCTACCGTACAGGTCCGGGTCGAGGGGCTTCTCCATCAGAAGCATGTTCTCAGCCATTCTCACAGCGTGGTCTGCAACCCTCTCAACCGCTTTAACGGCTAACCTGTACCCCAGGCATTCCTTTGCGTTCCTCAACCCGATCTCCTTGATCAACGGCTCATCTTCGACCGCTCGCTTCAACTGCCTGACGATGTAGAGTGAGAAACGGTCAACCTCATCGTCAGTCCTCACCACCGAGTCGAGAAGCTCCTTGTCAAGCTCCTTGAGAGCGGAGATGACATCCCTCTGCATAGCTAACGCGAGAGAGAACATCCTTCTAAGAGCATCTTCCACCGTGAGCCCCGGGTAGCTTGCCAAGACCCGCAGCGAGACAACCTTCGGCGACTCCTCTACGATCTCCGCACCGACGAGCTTCCTCTGAGCCAGGTGTTTGATCGAACTTCGCTCCCGAGGGGTGAGCGCGCCCTCTGCCGACGTGATGTGGATCAGGTTATGCCCGACAAGGTAGAGCGATATGATCTTCCTAGCGAGGCTTTGGGGGTCGCCGACTCCTCTGACGAGCTTCACCTCGCCGAGCTGCATCGCCGCGGCGGGCGGAGTGCCTCCTCTAGGCGAGATCAGAAGCGACGAGTCCTCTTGTACTCTAATCGCGACGGCGTCCCCCGGCTTCAAGCCAAGGCTCGTAGCCCACTTCTTGGGAACCGAGACGACGTAAGACGAACGTCCAGTAAGCTGTAGCTTTCTGAACTCCTCGCGTGAGTAAGGGCCGGCCTTCGGCTTGTCGGCCATAGGTCTCCGTTCTCCGCTATGTGAACTATTGATCTCACTTTCGCGTCCCTTATATAAGAATACCCCTCCATAGTCGTTTTCCGAGCTCTAAGGACGGTAGTCGGGTGGCTCTGAACGGTTGCTTCGGCTGCGGGAACTGCGTGGCCGTTTGTCGACGGCATGCCCTTGCCCTAGTCGACGGCTGTGTGCAGATGATCAACCTCAGGCTGTGCGAGGGCTGCAAGCAGTGCTTTGGCGCATGTCCCGTAGGGGCCGTCGGGGTCGTTCTGAACGACCGGGGCCACGCGAGACACGCCTGGGTCCGCGCCCGTTCTCGGTATATGGAGTAGTCTTCGGAGGCTGAGTTCTTGCCTGAAAGCTACTTGAATGCTAGGTCTACGACCGGGACTGACACGAGAGTTTGGGATGTCTCGCCTCAGAGCGGCATGTGCCCCATCTGTGTAAGAGACTGCCAGACGCTATGCGAGGTGGGTAAATCCGCGTTCAGAGGCAGGGAGGTCCTATACCCGCTTCCAGAGCAGTACGGGTATAGCACGCAGGCCTCGAACAAGGACTACGTATTAGACTGGTCTCATTTCCAGATCTTAACTGAACTGACGGGCGCCCGAGGAATAGAGGCTGACTCAGACAAGGCGATCTTCCCCGCGGTCGATATCGAGACCTCTGTGGGCGGCGTCCCGCTGAAACTGCCAGTTACCACCGCTGCGTTAGGCTCAACGGCCGTCGCGAAGAACTTCTGGCGCGAACTAGCGATCGGCGCAGCGATCTCAGGCACGATACAGACGATAGGCGAGAACGTGACGGGGATGGACCCTCAGGCTCGCTTCGAGAACGGGAAGGTCTCTTACACCGAGGATCTGGCTTTCAGGGTGAAGACGTACAGGGAGTTCTGGGATGGCAAGTACGGAGACATCGTGGTTCAGACGAACGTGGAGGACCAGAGGCTAGGCCAGGATGTATACGCCCTCTCGAAGCTCGAGGTGAACACCATTGAACGGAAGTGGGGCCAGGGCGCGAAGGCGATCGGCGGAGAGGTGAGGCTTCAGGACATCGACCGAGCGATCCTGTTGAAGAAGCGGGGCTACGTGGTCTTCCCAGACCCGGAGGACCCAGCGATCCAAGAGGCGTTCAAGATGGGTACCTTCCGGTCCTTCGAGAGGCACAGCCGCGTAGGCATGGCTACTGAGAAGGGCTTCCTCGCGGATGTGGACTGGCTGAGAGCCCAAGGAGCAAAACGGGTCTTCCTCAAGACAGGCGCGTATAGGCCAGAGGCCGTCGCGTTCACGATGAAGCTTGCCTCAGAGGCCAAGATAGACGCCGTCACCTTCGATGGCGCCGGCGGCGGCACAGGCATGAGCCCCGTTCCCATGATGCAGGAATGCAGCACACCGACGGTTTTCCTAGAGGCCCAGGTCCTTCGATGTGTAGAGCTCCTTGAGAAGCGTGGCCGTTACATACCGGACATCGTCATGGCAGGGGGCTTCATAAGCGAGACGCAGATATTCAAATCGATCGCTTTAAGCAAGCTTGGGAACGGCCCGTATGTTAAGGCGATCGCCATGGCTCGGGCGCCGATAACGGCGGCTATGAAGGCAAGCTACTTCACCGAGCTCGCGCAGACGGGCGGCCTGCCAACAGAGTTCAAGGCGAGTTATGGGGATAGGCCGGAGCAGTTCTTCGTCACGACGACGGAGTTGAGGAGCCGTTTTGGAGAAGACTTCAAGAAGCTGCCCGCTGGAGCGATAGGGCTCTACACATATTACTGCGACAGGTTGGCGACAGGCCTGAGGCAGCTTATGGCCGGTGCCCGGATATGGAAGCTCAGCCTGCTAGGCCGCAGCAACCTGGCATCTTTGACCGAGAGAGCCTACAGGGTGACGGGTATCCCTCTCGTCGAGAACGTGGAGCAGGACGCCATAGAGGCGATCCTAGGCTCCTAGCCTCAACCGGTCGGGGGGAAAACACCGATGGTCGAGGCGTTTGTGGGAATCAAGGTGGGCATCGGCTGGTTCTACGGTGAGCCGCAGGCGAAGCTAAGGGGCATCAAGGACGAGATTCAGAAGATACCAGGCGTCAAGAACGTCTACGGGGTCTTCGGCAGATACGACATCATCGCGCTCGTCGAAGCCGAGACGATGAACGACCTCGCGAACACCGTCATCGACAAGATAAGAGAGCTTCCAAGCGTACAGTCTACCGAGACCCTCATAGTATCCTTCTAGCCGGCGCCGCCACAGTATTGTCGTATATGCAGCAAATGCTAGTCCTCAACTTTAGCTAGTCGCAAGTTCTGAATCGCCTTTGCTATCTCTTCTCTTAGCTTCTCTCTTGGCGCCTCGTACCCCCACCCTTTGGGCTCACCGTTGATGAAGAGGGCGCGAAGCATCCCGTACCGGGCGAAGGATTCAGGGTCATCAGCTCGATACTCCCTCAACTCGACTCTGTCTCCGAACTCGGAGGCTGCCTCCCTGATGTTGATGATCTCGTTGCAGACTGTGAAACAGAAGGGAGACCAGAAGTAGTCGATCACCACCTTACCCGAGATAGGTTCATGCTGGTAGTGTACCTTCGGCTCGACAGGGTCTTTGGCGTCCCCCCACTTCTTCACCCAGATATTCGAGCCCTCGGAGACTCGAGCGAAGCCGACCTTCTGGAAGAACGCGGAGGGCATGAACCAGAAATCGCCACCATAAGCATATGCGGCAAGACCTTTGAACCCTCTTCTCATGGCCTCCTGTTCACAGGCTTGCACAAGCGCTCTGCCTACCCCAGTTCCACGTTTCTGTGTATACACGAGTTGATAGTTGATCGTCAGGCACGGGATTGCCATGAGGTCTTTCCCAACCATGCCTGAGAGAGGCGACCCTATCGGGATCATATGGATGAATCCAAGAATCCTCCCGTCTTCACCAACGGCGACCTTTGTCCTCATCCCACAGAACTCGGACTGACTCTTAAGCCATCGAAGTCGCATCTCCGCCGCAAGCAGGTGATCAGGGCGTACTTCGTCTACATGAGTGCATAGCGAGATGTATCTCCAATGTTCCTCGCCAGGGTCAACCACTCTCATTGACATAGAGAACCTGGAGGCTTCATCCTATCGTACGCTATAAGCTCTTGCTCCCTCGTACGGCCTGGTAGCCATGGTGAAGGATGGGCTGCTGGTGTCGGAGGCACGGCGGAGAAAAGTCTAGATCCTCGTCATCTCCTCAAGTGGGACGAGGCTGTGCGGTGCGAACGTGTCCACGTTAGCCCCGATCTCTCGTAGAGCGGCGATGGGACTGAGGCCTCCAATCATCGAAATGCCCACTCTATCCATGCCGACGGGTATGCCTAGGATCGGCTCGTTAGGTTGGCCGAAGGCTATGACGCCGCCCCAACCCTTGCTTCCTAAGTTGCTCAGAATCTGCTCAGCCTGCTCTCGGGCCTGGGCAGGTATCTCACGCAGATTGGCTGGGAGCATCCCAGAGCCTGTTCGGAGGATTCGCGTTATCGAGGTCATACCGCGGTAGACGAAGACCTCTAGGGGTGGAACGGTCGTGCCCTCGTAGGAGATAAGCTCCACAAACCTCGTCGGTTTATGGTCTAGGTATTGGACGAGGCCGCCGTAGGTGTAGAGCATCGGGATGCCCGCATGCATGAGGACGCCGTCAATGGTCAGGTTGCAGACCGTAAAGAGAGCGATCTTGCCCCGCGGCGGCGTTATCTCCTGGTATGTGTCCTCCTCGTCGAGTATCTTGATGTACGGCGCCGGGAGCAGCTCGTGCGCTCTCAGGTCTTTGACGAGTTGAACAGCCCTATCGTGGAAGCTCTTGTCCAGCACTGAGACGTTTGCGACGACCTTTCCGCCGTCGGTCTCAGGCCTGTAGGTCACCTCGTAGGCCATCGAGAGGAAACGCGTCATCACGAAGCCGACGCGTTGATACGCCATCGCTCTGCCCAGCTCCTCCAAGCCCACGCGAGTGATCGTCCTCCCGCTTCGGGCGTGGCCCTGAGTGAAACCTTTCGCGTCCAGAAGCTGAAGGTGATACCTGATCGTTCTATCGCTCAGCAGGAAGCCTCGTCTTCTCAGGTCGCGTCGGAGCACCGTCGAGCCCACTGCTTTATCGTACTCGCTGAGGGCTCTGAGGATCTCAAGCTCCTTCCGCTTCGCGTCTTCAGGGCTTACAACCATTCGCCATCTACCTTGCAGGAGTTGATGAGCTTATGCAAGATAGGTCTCGCCGCTGCACGCATTTAAGCTGTGCGTAAGGACCTGCAGCTTCCCGTCGATACACAGGGTAGTTCGCGGGCTTGTGACGTTCAGAAGAAACCGTTAAAGCGTCAAGGCGGATAGAAAGCTGGTGAGGTACTGCTCTTGAGCCTCATATCCCCTAGTGACAAGGAGCGTCTAACCGAGCTGTTCAAGCAGCGACTCGTCGACGACGTGAAGCTTGCAGTGTTCACTCAGGAGACTGAATGCGAGTTCTGCAAGGAGGCTAAGGGCCTCGTTCACGAGCTAGCCTCCACATCTGAACGGATCAAGGTGGAAATCTACGACCTCATCAAGGATGAGGCGAAGACCCGAAAGTATGGCATTGACAAGATCCCGGCTATAGCTGTTTTAGGCAAGCGCGACTACGGCATAAGGTTCTACGGTGTCCCTTCAGGATACGAGTTCATGCCCGTCGTCGAAGACATCATAGATGTCTCCACGGGTTCCACTAGGCTCAGCCCAATGACCAAGGAACGCCTGAAAGCTGTCAACAAGCCCGTCCACATACAGGTCTTCACGACGCCGACCTGCCCTTACTGCCCTAGAGCGGTGAGGCTTGCCCACCAGTTCGCGATCGAGAACGAGAAGATCAGGGCTGACATGATAGAGTCGATCGAGTTCACCCAACTCGTCTACAAGTACAGGGTGATGGGCGTACCGAAGGTCGTCATAAACGAGACCGTCGAGTTCACAGGAGCCTACCCTGAAGACCTCTTCCTAACGCACCTGCTGCAAGCCCTAGGACCGCCCAGCATGATCGTCTAGGCTGTGACAGATCCCAGCTACCATTTCACCATTTCTTGAACGACTACTAAACGAGAACGCCTTACGTCGACCTGCAGACGCGAAGAGAGATTCTGCTCCCTGCTAGGCGAGGTTAAGATGAGGATGAAGAAGGAGTTCGCGGCGAGAGGGACCAACCCTATTCGAGCAACCGTTAACGCCTTCCGGCCAATGTATCCATAGATTCCTTCGAATCGTTCACTCACGCGGCTCGGTTGAGGCTCGACTCGATGCGTCAAGTTGCGGGGCCCTAAGCCCTGGCTTGAGGTCTAACGAGCTCTAGCCGGCCGCTTTGAACAGACCTCTACCGGGTTCTATCTCGTAGCGGACCCACTTAGCCACATGTCTGGTATCTTGCATCATTGAGACCCGAATGTACCTGTTGAGGCCCGTCGCCTCGTCCTCCAGCTTCATCTCGATGACTCCATCGACCATGTCTTGGAAGGAAGCTATGATAGCTGGGTGAAAAGCTGTTCTGTTCAAGGTTGCGAAGAGGTTGAACCTTGACTCACGGGTCTTAGCGACGACGGCCCGCAAGAATTCCCTGGAAGACTTAACCCCACATTCGTGGATGATCGTTGACAGGGAGTCTATTATCACCACGCCCGGCTTGAGCTTCGCCTGTTCCTCAATCGCCTTAAGAAGGGAGACGACGACGCCTGATAGGTCGCTGAGGTCTTCGCGATACCTCTCACGGACAACCAGTCCATAGGACGAGTAGCAGTCTACGAAGAGGATCTCGCTCCCGAGCCCAGGGGCAAGCGCTGCAACGCCCTCCCTGACCCTCTCGGGGAAATCTTCCGTGGTCAGATAGACCAAGGGCTGCTTCGCCTTGAGGGCCTCCGCCGCCAGTTGACGGCACAGCATAGGTCTGCCGGTCCCCGAGTCTCCCAGAGCCAGCACGGAGGAGGGGCGTCGGATCCCTGAAGGCAGGACCATATCTAACACATCGATGCCCGTAACCTTCGGCGCCTCTAGGGTTCGAGGCAGCATCTCCTCGGGCGCCTCACCTCTCCCCAACTTGGACAAGCTAAGCTCTCCGATCTCCGCATCCTTATCGCTTCTCAACGAGAAGACTAAGCCCTCCCCATCACGGTCTTCAGCCAAGAGCCCGATCTGCACGAGCTCCTCTAGGTCTTTCTCGATCTCGCTGCTCTGCTTGCCTAGGGCGCGGGCGATCTCCCCCAGCCTGAACCGTCGACTGGGCGCTTCGTGGAAGAGCGTCAACAGCTCAGGCTTCACATCAGAGCCCATGAGCCGCTTGAAAAGCCGTTGGAACCCGAGGGCGTTGACGCTTATTCTGTAAAAACCGTAGATGAAGAGTATGTCGCCGAGGACCCAGACAACATCCACAGGGTTGCTACCCTCATATCCGCCAAAGGACGTAAGCCAACTGAACGACATGTCTGCCACGATGTTCATGAAGACGCCGAGCGGGATGGGAAACCAGGTCCAGCCCAGCCTCGTCCCTGAGAGCGCTACTAGGAGGCCGAAGGCGAAGAGGAAGACGACCGTATCGAGCGTCGGATAGGCCAAGTCTAGGAAGAAAGCCTTCGGGTCTTCAGAAGGCGAGCACATGGTCGGCAGGATCAAGGAGTAGGTGGCAAGAAGGCCGATCGCTGCGGCTGCTAGGATGCTCAGGGCCTTTACAGGCTTCCTATGCGCAAACCCTGAGGCTTTGAAGACCATGTAGAGCCCAGCCCCTAGCGGGACGTAGCCTACAAGCCAGAAGGCATCCGCGACCGAAGGGTACGGGGTCTCCACGTTCAAGGCGAGCGCATAGAAGGACCAAGCGGATTCGCCGAGGAACCAGAACAGCAAGCCCACAGCGAGAGTGCTGAAGATCGTTCCCAGGTTGCTCTTATGGAACCTGCGCGCCGCTAGACACGCAGCTAGAAAGGCGGTGAAGGCAGAGGTTGGAGCTGCGGCGTTGCTGAAAGCCAGCATGAATTTGTGGTCAGCCTGACCGAAAACGTAGACTAAGACTAGCACCGCAGAGGTGACCAACACAGCCGGTTCCACTCTTCCCAACGGGAGTATCCTCAACCCAGGGCTTTCTTAGACCCAGCCCTGTGTCGCGCCACGGGTATCGAGCGTGGATCCACCTCAGCGATTGAGGCTATACTTGTACGCCCCATGCTCTAGCCTCTACCTCGCGGCCCTTGGTCTGGCCGAAGATCGGTGCCTCTGGGTAGACCTCGACGCCCCTATCCGTGATCTTAAAGAGGCATGGTTTCTCAAGGTGCTTAACGCCTCTCATCTTCTGGATCTGAAGCGTTCTAACAGTCTTCTCCTCTCTGTTATGCATCCTCAGAACGATGACCCCTTGACACAGAAAGGCTTCGACGCCGAACCTGTATGTGCCGCTTCGGTCCCCGGGGCTCTCCGACAGGAGGAGTGTGGTCAAACCTGTTTCAGTTAGTCCCTTGATGAGGGTTAGGATTGACTGCCTAAGTTCGAAGCTATCCTTGTACTGTAGCATGAGCGCCGAGAGCGAGTCGATGACGCAACGTTTCGCGTCGATCTTCTGAGCAGCATCTTTGACTACGTTCAGGATGCCGTTGACATCAAAGGTTTCAGTTCCTAAGGGACCTGCCTTGACGAGAGGCGTGCCAAAGCCTCCTCTCGTGAGAGTGAGGGTCATCAGAACCCTCTCCTGCGGGCTGATAGGTGACGCGTCGATCAGCGCGAGCCGGCCTCCATCCTGCTCACCAAGGAGATCCCAACCGAAGCGCTTCATCGCTCCGACGATCGAGTCTGGCGGCTCCTCAAAGGTGACGTAGACGCCGTTCTGCTGGAAATCAGTGATGCCCTTGTAAACGAACTGAACGCCGAAGATGGTTTTCCCAGCTCCTGGGCCGCCGACGACGGTGTGACAGTAGCCGACCGGGAGACCGCCCTCGATGATATCGTCTAGCCCGGCGATACCCGTCGGCACCCGAGCTTTCTCCAAGCATGCACGCCCAAAAGGGAGACCTTCGAGGCCCTATATAGCGGATATTTCGCTGGGAGATTAACCCCGCATTGACACCTTCGAGGAAGAGCCCGGTCTCCGGCGTACGACCTTGCGTCCGTACCCCGCCCTGCGGGTCTGCATCAGCTCGGTTGGTGCGTGCCTCCGTGGAAGCTCACACGCTCTACGTCACAGGTGTAGGTACGCGCGTCTTTCGCATATTGTTCGAGGGCGTCATCGGCTCGTCCGCGACCCCTCAGCGATGCTCTTATCTTGGGCGGCTAAGGCCTTAGAGGCGGATCGGCGAGGTTTCGTCTTAGGCTTCGTCGCGTTGAGAAGTAAGCTTCCTGAAGAGGCTGTGTTGCGGTATGGCCGCAAGGACGATCACGGAGAAGATAATCGCTTCGCACTTGGTCGACGGCAGGATGGAGCCCGGCGCAGAGATAGGCATAGCTATCGACCGCGTCCTTATGCAGGACGCGACAGGGACGATGGCCTGCCTTGAGTTCGAGGCCTTGGGCATTCCGGGGGTGAGGAACGAATTCGCGATAGTCTACGTGGACCACAACCTGCTTCAGGCTGGGTTTGAGAGCGCCGACGACCACAGGTTCCTCCAGACCTTCGGCTCTAAGTACGGGATACACTTCTCCAAACCTGGGAACGGCATATGCCACCAAGTCAACCTTGAAAGGTTCTCGGTGCCAGGCAAGACGCTTCTAGGCTCTGACAGCCATACGCCCACCGCCGGTGGAGCCGGAATGCTAGGCATAGGCGCCGGGGGACTCGATGCTGCAGCGGCTATGGGTGGCGCAGCCTTCTACTTCGATATGCCGCGGATTCTAGGCGTCCATCTACACGGAGAGCTGAAACCCTGGATGACCGCGAAGGACGTTGCGCTAGAGCTTCTACGAAGGCTCACTGTCAAAGGTGGCGTCGGCAAGATACTTGAGTACTATGGCGAGGGCGTCAAGACGCTCTCCGTGCCAGAGAGGGCGACGATCACGAATATGGGCGCCGAGCTTGGGGCTACCTCGTCCATCTTCCCATCGGACGAGGCTACGAGAGACTACTTCCTTAGGCAAAGGAGAGTTCAAGACTGGAAGCCGCTCACGGCGGACCCGGGCGCCGGGTACGATGAGGAGATCGAGGTAGACCTAGGGGCCTTAGAGCCCCTCGTCGCCTGCCCAGGCTCCCCGGATAACGTGAGGAAGGTCTCTGAGGTTGAAAGCGAAGGCGCAGAGGTTCAACAAGCCTTGATCGGCTCCTGCACAAACTCGAGCTTCAAGGAACTGATGACCATCGCCTTAGCTGTCAAAGGAAGAAGGGTTCATCCAAACGTGAGCCTTCACGTAAACCCAGGCTCGAGACAGGTTTTGCAGACGCTGATCAAGCATGGCGGCTTGAGCTGTTTGGTCTCCGCGGGCGCACGCGTCATGGAGAACGCCTGCGATGGCTGCGTCGGCCTCGGCTCTGCGCCAGCCTCGAACTCGAACTCGGTCAGGTCGTTTAACAGAAACTGGCCGGGCAGAAGCGGCACGCGGGATGACCGCGTCTACCTAGCCAGCCCGGAGGTCTGCATCGCCGCCGCGGTCTTCGGCCGGATAACCGACCCGCGAAGGCTCGGCGAGTATCCCAGAGTTGCTTGGCCGCGCAGATTCATCATAGATGACTCCATGGTTCTGCCGCCGTCGAAGGAGCCTGAGAAGGCCGAGGTGATCCGCGGGCCGAATATCAAGCCGCTGCCTAGGCGAGGCCCCGTCGAGCCTACGTTGGAAGGAGAGGTTCTGATAAAGCTCGGCGATAACGTGAGCACAGACGCGATCATGCCCGCCGGCGCCAAGGTTCTTCCCCTGAGAAGCAACATCCCCGCGATAAGCGAGCACGTCTTCGAGCCCATAGAAGCAGCTTTCGTCCGACGTGCAAAAGAGAAGGGAGGAGGCTTCATAGCCGCAGGTTCTAACTACGGTCAGGGCTCAAGCCGAGAGCACGCCGCCTTGGCGCCGATGTACCTAGGCGTTAAGGCGGTCATGGCCAGATCCTTCGCGAGGATACATAGGGCCAACCTAGTCAACTTCGGCATCCTTCCGCTGGAGTTCGATGATCCCGACGATTACGCGAAGATAAGGCTGGGCAGCAGAATCAGGATAGAGAACGTCGCCAAAGCCCTCAGGGAGAACGCTGGGACACTGCCCGCTGAGGTGGACGGTGACGTCTTCTTGTTCAGGTTGGCGCTCGGGAGGAGGCTTCGCGAGATCCTCGCGGCCGGAGGGCTTCTGAACTACGTCGGCGCCTCAAAAGCGTAGGTTGGGCAGAGCTCAGCCGTTCATGGATTTTGCTTAAACCCTACCTGTGAGCTTCAGATTCTGCTGAGGGGCTGAGGTTGGCTTTCAGGGTTGAACGTGACTCCATGGGCGAGGTTAAGGTTCTCGCCGAAGCCTACTATGGGGCTCAGACGCAGAGAGCCCTTGAGAACTTCCAGATCTCGACGTTGACGTTTCCTAAACGCTTCATCAAGGCCTTCGGCATAGTCAAGCTTGCGGCGGCCAGGGCTAACGTGAAGCTGGGCCTCCTCGACCGGAGGGTTGGAGACGCGATCGCTCAAGCCGCCCAAGAGCTTATCAACGGAGAGTTCGACGACGAGTTCCCTCTGGATGTGTTCCAGACAGGGTCGGGGACCTCGACGAACATGAACGTTAACGAGGTGATAGCGAACCGTGCCGTGGAGCTTCTGGGCGGTCGGCGCGGCGAGAAGGGGCTCGTCCATCCTAACGACCACGTGAACATGGCGCAGTCGACGAACGATGTCTTCCCTACGGCTATCCACGTTGCCGCGGTCGAAGCCCTAGAGCGAGAGCTACTCCCAGCTCTCGGGAAGCTAGCGGCCGCGTCAGACCAGAAAGCCAGGGAGTTCAGCGATGTCGTGAAGCCCGGCAGGACGCATCTGCAGGACGCGGTCCCCGTGACGCTAGGGCAGGAGTTCAGCGGCTACGCGAGTATGGTGGAGCATGGCATCAGCCGGGTAAGAAACGCTTCAGTCAGCCTCCGCGAGCTGGCCATAGGTGGGACCGCCGTGGGAACCGGGTTGAACGCAGACCCGCGGTTCGCTGAGTTCGCGGTTGCGGAGATCAATGCGTTGACAGGCCTAGGCTTTCGAAGAGCCGAGAACACGTTTGAAGCCTTGCAGGGAAGAGACGCGGCCGTGGAGGCGAGCGGCGCTCTCCGCAGCGTCGCCGTAAGCCTGATGAAGATCGCGAACGACCTGAGGCTTCTCAGCTCGGGGCCCAGGACGGGCCTCGCGGAGATCGAGCTCCCTGCGCTCCAGCCAGGCTCGAGCATCATGCCTGGGAAGGTCAACCCGGTCATTCCCGAGGCGGTCTGCATGGTAGCAGCCCAGGTGATCGGGAACGACGTAGCCATAACCGTGGCGGGCCAAAGCGGCCAACTGGAGCTGAACGTGATGATGCCGCTCATCGCCTACGATCTGCTTCAATCCATCGAGTTGGAGGCGAATGCTGCTAAGGCTTTGGCTGAGAAGTGCATTGAAGGTACAAAGGCCGACGAGGAACGGTGCCGACGCCTGGCGGAGCGAAGCCTAGCATTGATCACCGCGATAGCGCCCAGGATAGGCTACGACAGAGCTGCCGAGATCGCGAAGGAAGCCGCCGAGAGCGACAAGTCGGTCCGAGAGATGATCCTCGAAAAGGGCTTGATGAGCGAGGAGGAAGTAGCCAAGGCCCTAGACCTGAGAAGGCTCGCGCGACGGCAGTGGCCTCAATAGTGTGTCATCTAACGGCAGCCGAAGCGTCTAAGGCGTATGCCTGAGTAGGGTTTTCTGGTGCTTTAACGGTAGGTCAAGCTTCCTTGGTCTAGTTCAGCCAAAGCTCTTTTCGCGTAATTGCTGACGTCTATGGCTGGGTCCTTCAGCATGCTCGTAAGTTTCTCCTTTGCTTCATCGCCTCGGGCCGCCTTAAGATACAGGTCTAGTACTCGCTCATCCACGCGACCCTCTTTTGTTATGGCGTGCAAGTTTTCTTCCAGTTCAGCCGGGGCGTTCATACTCGGCACTACCGTCGCGACCTCCGGAGAGCTGAGAATCCAACGAAGGCTGATCTGAGCAGGTGTGTATTGGCCTCCTTCTCCCTCTGCAGGACCGAAGCGCATGAAAGGTATTCCATAGTAGGGCCACGAGAAAGGCTTCATAACGACTACACCGACCTCCAAAGCCTTCGTCAGCGGAAAGACCGTATCCCGCGCTCCCTGTAGATGGTAGTTGTACTGCACCATAACAGAGTCAAAGCAATCGTATTTCCGGATCAACTCAGCTAAGAACCCTAGCTCGTGACTGGAGGCCCCTATCCAACCCACCTTACCTTGACGCTTCATCTCGCTCAAGACCTCCAAAGTGACCTCTAGCTTATCCCTTGAATAATCAACTTCAGGCATATGGATATTGAAAACATCGATATGATCCGTCCGTAGTAATCTCAGCCTTTCTTCGACTCCCTCTGCGACTATATCCCGCCACGTTGTTTTCGGATTCGACTTCATCCGCCTGAACAGGAAAACGATCATAGCCGACATATAGACATCTTTCCTTCGCCCCAGAGCGTTTAGAGCCGAACCTAACGATTTAGCCTCCTCTACGAGGGTTGTATCGAAATAGTTTATTCCAGCATCTATCGCCGTCTCTATGAGCTTGTTCCTCTGCGGCTGTGTCTTCAAGAATTCCTGTCTATTCCATTCTCCCGGAAAGTGTTGCGTGTTCAGCCAACGTCTGTACTCATGTCCTCCGAAGCCTAGTTCTGAGACTTTCAATCCAGTTCTTCCTAGAATGCGGTATTTCATCTTCTCCAACCTCAGAGCTCGCATCCCATGTTAGGAATATAAGTGTTTCGCTCTTAATCGGGAGTTTGTACGTAAGGTTAAGACTTAAGCTTAGGAGCAGCCAGTCGATTGACGACTAGGGTCTGACGCAGATGCTGCCTGAAGCCCCGAGATGACGCTCAATTCTAGCAACTTCGGATCTCTACTGTGACGTGATGAACGTTCTAGGTCGGCTCGTTCCCCGCGAGATGCGCGTTTGACGCACCTAAGTTCTGCCCCGATAGCCGCTGGCTCAAGCGGCAAATGCTTAAGAGCTTCCGGAAGTGGAGCGACTGAGCAAATGGCTGGTGCTTAACATGATGGTTAAGGGACACGTTCGTTGCGCGGTTGTAGGCTACGGGCCTGCGTTCAACATGGGCAAGGCCCACTGCGAGTGGATCAAAGCCACAGAGGGCTTAGAGCTCGCAGCGATATGTGATGTGGACCCGAAGCGAGTTGAGGCGGCGAAAAGGGACTTCCCTGAGGCAAGGGTTTTCAACGATCTGGCAACGATGCTCCGCAGCCGTGGAATCGACTTGGTCACGGTCGTGACGCCTCACAACACTCATGCGCCACTGGCGCTCAAATGCTTGAAAGCGAGGAAGCACGTGATCGTGGAGAAGCCCATGTGCCTCACAACCGCAGAGGCTACGGCGATGATAGAGGCCGCGGGGAAGGCGGGCGTCACGTTAACGGTGTTCCATAACAGGCGGCATGACGGCGACTTTCTCGCGATCAGGGATGTCCTGCGGAAAGGCCTCATAGGCGATGTCTTCCACGTGGAGGCTTTCATCGGCGGCTATGGGCATCCAGGCCATTGGTGGCGTTCCGATAAGAAGGTTTCAGGCGGCGCCTTCTACGACTGGGGCGCCCACCTCATAGACTGGGTCCTAAACCTTGTCCCAGGCCGCGTCGTAGGCGTGAACGGGTACTTCCACAAGCTCGTCTGGAAGGACGTCTCAAACGAGGACCAGGTCGAGGCTATGTTGAGGTTTGAGTCGGGCGCCGTCGCCGACGTTCAACTCTCGAGCATCGCTAGGGCGGGGAAGCCTCGCTGGCGGATCTTGGGCACGGAGGGCGCCATCGTAGACGAAGGCGGTGGCAAGTTCCGCGTCATCACGGGGCTTCAGGGCTACGAGGCTACGCTGGAGGTCAAGTATCAGGAGTCAGACTGGCCTGCGTATTACAGGAACATCGCCGAACACCTCCTCCGCGGCGCTGAGCTTGAGGTCAAGCCTGAGGAGGCGAGGCGTGTCATAGCCATTATCGAAGCCGCAGAGAAGTCCGCTTTAAGCGGCAAGGCCGAGCCGGTTCCATACGAGTAGTCTAGCCCAGCGGAGGCGTGAGAGGATGCGTTTCAAGGAAGACTGGGATGAGGCTAAGGAACGGTTGAAAGCCTGGTGGAACGGCGAGCTAGCAGACCGGCCTGTCATCCAGGTTACGGCTCCCGTTAAGGGCTTGACGAGCCCCGCTCAATGGGACAACTGGAGCTTCATGCGGTACCCGGATGATATATCGATCGGGCTTAAGGGCTTCATGCGTAGCTGCGAGGAGACCTTCTTCGGAGGCGAGGCCTACCCGAATCTCCACGTTAATCTAGGCCCGGGCATAATGGCGACCTACGTTGGCGCAGAGCCGAAGTTGAACTCCGAAACCGTCTGGTTCGAGACCCCAACACCCTGGGAGAAGCTTCAGAGCCTGGAGTATGACGCGGAGAACCGCTGGTGGAGCTTCACGCGAAAGGTGACCTCTGCGGCTCTCAAGGCGGCAAACAGCGACCTCATAGTCGGCATGACCGACCTAGGCGGCATACTCGACGTGGCCGCATCGCTCCGCGGAACCCAGAACCTCATCATCGACCTTTTCCGTAACGGGCCGCAGGTCGAGGACCTCTGCTGGCAGATCCTCGAGCTTTGGCATCGGTACTACGACGAGCTTAGCGCCATGACCGCGGTTAGGATGGAGGGCTCGTCGGCATGGATGGGCATCTGGTCCCCGAAGCGATGGTACCCCATCCAATGCGACTTCTCGGCGATGATCTCGCCTGGGCAGTTCGAGAGATATGCGTTACCCTACCTAAGAGAGCAGTGCAGGCGTCTTGACCACACGATCTATCACTGGGATGGACCCGGCGAGATAGTGCACCTCGACCACCTCCTGAGCATCGACGAGCTGACGGGCATCCAGTGGACGCCGGGCGCCGGCCAACCGGGCGTAGAGTCCTCAACCTGGTTCCCGCTCTACCGGCGGATACAGACCGGAGGGAAACGCCTAGTCCTACTTGGGGCCGAACGGAAGAGCGTCCCCTTCCTGCTTAAGGAACTCTCCCCTAGGGGGCTACTGATCCGAACGAACTGCGTCACAGAGGAAGAAGCGAAGACGCTGCTGAGAAACGCGGAGAAGACCTCTTAGCGCCGCTGAGCTACGTCGGCCGCCTGTCCCATAACAGTACGTACGTCGTAGTGCGGGCGCCTGGGCTTTGTGCTCATTGGTAGAGTTCGATCCATATGCCGTTGGGGTCTCGGACGAAGGCCAGAGGCACACCCGTTTTATAAAAGAAGGGTTCGAGCGCCACTTGCACGCCCTTGCCGCGGAGGGCTTCGAAAGCCGCCTTCACGTCGTCCACCTTGAACCCCAAGTGGTCTAGGTCCTCCCCAACCGTGTAGGGTTCTGCGAAGAGGCTGCCCTCCTCGTAGTAGTTCAGTTCTAGGACCTGCTGCGAGCCGGGGCTTTGAAGCGCCGCACACTCACCCTTCGTCGTAGCGACCTTCCCCCTACCGAGCAGCTTCATGCCCAGTATTTCGGTGTAGAACCTGACTGACTCATCCATGTTTCTGACGCGGATCCCTGTGTAGGAGAACCTCATCAACCTCGCCTTCTGGGCACTCAACAGTATGTCAGTTAATAGGCCTTCTCCTTCAATCGGTGAACCGGGTGGAGGAACCGTTCCTAGCTTGTCACGTCTCACTGTTGCTGGCTGCGCTGCCAAGCTCTTTAAGGGAGCTACGTGCTTCCTGACATGTGCTTAGAGAGGCCTCGCTCTGTCCGGGCTACGAGTTGGCCACAGGCGCTTTGCCGGAGGCGGTCAGACACGCGGTGCACGGGCTGCGGTGAATGCTGCAAGCAGACTGAGATGCTGCTCTCAACCGGAGATGTCGCGAGGCTTAGGAAGCTTGGCTACCGGCCGAACGAGTTTACGGTCACGGGCCCAGACGGGTTGACGAGACTAAGGAATCTCGATGGCTGGTGCTGCTTCTATGACCGCCAGGCCGCGAAATGCCGGGTCTACGACCATAGGCCTGTAGGTTGCTCCACCTATCCTGTCATTTTCTCGAGGGAAGAAGGCGTCGTCTTAGATGAACTATGCCCAGAACGCGATACCGTCTCGCGGAAGGAACTCGAGGCGCAGGGGAGAATCGTGGTCCAACATCTGACGACGATCCTTCATGAAGCCCGGCTTGAGCGGAATCTCTGTGAGAACCCTCCGGCGAGGAAAAGCTCAGGCGCTCAGCTGTAGCCTTCGCTGGACGGAAACTGCTAGGAGCGGCCTCCTCGGAGAGCTCTAGCCGGATTGTTCTTGGGACGGAAACCCATATAGGTGACTAGCTGTCAATAGGTGAGCGTCTCCAAAGACAGCGATGAGAGACAAACAGCACTAGGAGTCGAAGAAGGAGGTAGAAGCACGATGGCTCAGGCAAGACCTACAAACGCGATCTATGTCGGGATGAAACCTGTGATGAACTACGTGGTCGCATGTATGTCGCTGTTCAACGCTGGCATGCCCGAGATCCAGGTGATGGCACGAGGTATGGCGATAACGAAAGCCGTCGACACAGTTGAGGTGGTCCGTCGAAGCTTCATCAAGGACCTTCAGGTCAAGAGCATCAGCATAGGCACGGAGCAGTTGACCAGCCAAGACGGCCGCACCAACAACGTCTCGACCATGCAGATCGTCCTAAACAGACCCACAGCCGTACAGACAGGGTAAGAAGACCGAGAAGCGACACCCGCCAGAGATCCCTACGGCCCAGGGCACAACAACAGTCGCGGCGCCCTCGGCCAACTTTCTCCACCTTCTATACCAAGAGGGCGCAAGAGAAGACTTTTCAATCAGAGTCGGTCCGTGCTAGGCTTCAGCTGAATCTGGGCCTGAGCCGGGCTCTCTTGGTGTTGTTAAACGCACGCTTTGGCATGGTGATGAACCGTACGAAACCTCGCCGGTAACAAGTCGAATGAGGTGTCGCCAGGGTTGTTCTGGCGATTGCGGTTCAAAGAGGGCGGGCTTCGAAGCGTTTCACATCAATCCTCGACGAACAACACGTTCCAGGGCTTGAGTATAGCAGGGCAAGGCTTATATCGTCTGGTTGCCGTTTGTGCGGCTCGCGAAGAGGGCTTGCGCATGGGTGAATCTGTTCTTCAAGCCTAGGCCTTTCCTCGCTTCGAACAGTCTCAGCTATTCTCCGAGAAGCCTCTGGAAACCCGCTTTGAGAAGTCGTGTTGCTAGACGAATAGAGTCGTCAGAGACAAAGAGGGTTGGAGGACGCGTTTCACGAGGTGATGTCTCTTGAAGATGCGGCTTAGCCACGAGAGTAACGTCTTGAACATCTCCAAGGAAGGCATGGATCTCCCTGCTAAGGTGAGGGTTTACGATTGCACGCTGCGCGACGGTGAGCAGACGCCTGGGGTCGCTCTATCCCTGAAGGAGAAGCTGAACATCGCTGCGCAGCTGAGTAAGCTCGGCGTGGATGTCATAGAGGCCGGTACCCCGGTGAACTCCATGGAGGAGATGGAGGCCGTAAAGGCGGTTGCAAAGGGAGTCGAGGAGACCAAGATTTCAGGGCTTGCAAGGGTGTTGAGGAAAGACATAGATGCGTGCATCGAGTGCCGCGTCGACATGGTTCACACCTTTGTCTCAACCTCGGAGCTTCACCTGAAGTATCAGATGGAGAAGACGCAAGACGAGATCCTACGGATGGCCGTTGACGCAGTGGAGTACGTGAAAGCACATGGGCTTGAATGCCTCTTTTCAGCTATGGACGCAACCCGCACCGAGGCCGCCTATCTGGTCAAGGTCTTGAAGGCCGCCGAGGACGCGGGGGCTGACTTTGTGAACGTTCCCGACACGGTGGGCGTGATGATTCCTTCCTCCATGAGGAGGCTCATTCGACGTGTCAGGTCAGAGGCCCACGTAGGCTTGGATGTGCACTGTCACAACGATTACGGACTTGCCGTCGCGAACACGCTGGCGGGTGTAGAGGCGGGCGCAGACGGCGTCCAAGTGACAGTTAACGGCATCGGCGAGAGGGCTGGCAACGCAGCTCTAGAGCCTGTGGTATCCGCGCTCCTAACAACCTACGGGGTTGATGTCGGCGTGGAGCCGCGTTTCATGACGGAGACCTCCCTCTTGGTTGAACGCTACACCGGTGTCTCGCCGTCACCTTGCACCCCGATCGTGGGGAAACATGCCTTCGCTCATGAGAGCGGCATCCACGTACACCCGGTTCTAAGGAATGCTTCAACCTTCGAGCCGTTGATACCTGAGGATGTCGGGCAGAAACGGCGGCTTGTGATCGGTAAGAAAACGGGGAAACACTCCGTGAGGGCGGCGTTAGAGGAGCTAGGCGTCAGAGATGTTGCGGAGGACGAGGTGATCAAGATCACGGACCGAGTGAAGGGCTTGGCGTCTAGGAATAAGCTCGTCAGCGACGTGGACCTGATAGCGATCGCCGAAGATGTGGTAGGTGCAAGGCTCTACGAGCCTCGCGTAAAGCTTGAGGAACTCGTCGTAACGACTGGGATCAACATAACGCCTTCCGCGACGATCAAGCTGAGGATCGACGATGTCGCGCGGGTAGGCCAAGGGATAGGGGTCGGTCCCGTTGACGCCGCGGCGAACGCGATCGAGGAGGTCGTCGGGCCGATCGCAAACCTGAAGCTCAAAGAGTTCAACCTTAGAGCCCTCACAGGTGGAACAAACTCGTTAGCCTCGGTCACAATGACTGTGGAGGACGCTCAGAGGAACAGCTTCGAAGCAGGGGCTGTTCACGGGGACATCGTCATAGCATCCGTGAGCGCTCTCATCAACGCCTTGAACAAGGCCATGCATCGAAGGGAGGCCGTCGGGCAGCCGCCGCAGAAGACTTAGCCCGCGTTCTCCTCTGCCCTGCGTCAGCCACTCACGGATTCTGGCTCCTTGATGCCTACGAGTATCGCGGCTGCAAGGACGAAGATGGGCAGGGAGGCGAGGAACGGCGCGAGCGGGTTAACGTTCTCGTACAGGTAGCCGCCTAGTATTTGGGCTGGAATCGCGAGGACGAGGGGGAAGAAGCTGAAGAGCGCCATGAGGCGGCCTCGAGCCTCCTTAGGCGTCAGGTCTGCTTGCAGGGCGGCGATGGAGGGGCCTAGGAACGCTGACCCAGCGGCGCCGAGGACGGTCCAGGTAGCAAGGTCGTTCATGCCCTTCGACCGCACGAAGATGAACTGGCCCACAGGTACGGAGAGCGAGGCGTAGATGGCGGTCTTCCTTAACCCCGCCCTCTTAACGAGCGCTGTAGACGCGAAGAGGAAGATGATGTTCACTATACCCGCCATGTTCGTCAAGAGCCCGTAAAACTGGGCCTGTACTTGGAGCGTCTCGATCACGTAGAGTGACGCGTACGAGGCTGTCATGCCTGAGCCGGCGCTCGCCGTCAGGGAGTATGCAAGCAGCCTCCTGGCGCCTGAGCTCATCTGCTTAGCGGCTTCGACGTAGCTGTTGACGGTGTCCAAGATGATGTCTCGGAGTCTTCCTTCTCTGGTTACGCCGTTCCCAGCGTAGGTCTCCTCCAGCCTAACCGCCCTGTAGGAGACACCGATGACGCCGAGGAGGCCGCTTACGAAGTAGGCGATCCGTAGGCCTGGGAGCGTGCCGAAGCGCGTCATGAGGAAGCCACCGATGTACGGGCAGAAGACAGAGGGCAGAGATGATACCAGCGTGAATGAGGCGACGCCTTTGGCTCGAAGCTCAGGCTTCATCGATTCCGAGAGGAGGGCGCTGAAGGCGGGTCCATAGATGCCCGCCACCGAGGCTAGCATGACTGGAAGTATGAGCAACTGGTATCGGTCAATGAAGATGTAGACCCAAGCTGAAGCCGCGCTAACGAAGCTGAAGACGACGATAACCTTCTTTCGGCCCCATCTATCTGCGACGTAGCCACCGACAAGCTGTGCCAAGGCCGTTAGAGCTGAACTGACCGCCATAAGGAGCCCGATGAAGATGGGCGTCGCGCCAACCGTGTGGAAGAAAACGGACTGGTATGGGCTGGCGATGGAGCCGCCTAGGCTCCAGACTGCAGCGCTCAGGGCGAGAACCCAGGCGTTGCCCGGCAGGTATAGGCGTCTCTCCTCGCTTTGCGAGCCCATCTTCTCCAGCGTCGCTCGACTAGAGGATGTACGCTCTCACTTAGGCGTTCTCTTCGCAGCCAATATGGCTCTACATAAGCCTTACGCGGACGGACTCCTCCAGAGGCTTCATGGAACAGAGCGAGCTGGACAGTAGGACA
>Ga0315310_10000539_pt1 | contig 24399 bp, 22 predicted proteins | sample TDP5_MG_FD_203630 | JGI IMG/M metagenome (GOLD analysis project Ga0315310, IMG submission 203630) | Freshwater sediment microbial communities from Lake Towuti, South Sulawesi, Indonesia - TDP5 | ecosystem: Environmental > Aquatic > Freshwater > Lake > Sediment | place: Indonesia: South Sulawesi...
TATCATCCGCCTGCCAGACAAGATCGGCACGGAAAAGAGACGTGTAGACAGCTTTGTCGGGCTTCCCGATCTAGCGCCCACAGTTCTAAACCTTTTCGGCGTGAAAGCCCCTGCTTTCATGCACGGCAGGAACCTTCTGCCTTTGATACATGGTGAAGCAGAAGGTATGAAGTTCGGAATAAGCGGCTTTCACGAGAGGTCTTGGAGCATCAGAGACCACGAATGGAGCCACTACCTTTGGCTTGGCCCAAAAATGGCTGGAGCGAAAGACAAACCTGAGCTTTACAGGTATGACACACATTTCGTTCCACCTGAGCCTGCGCAGTATGAGTTAGACAGAGACCAGGCCGAAAGGCGGAATATTGCTGAGGAAGAGAAGACCGTAGCTGGGTCAATGGAGAGAGAGCTGCGGGAGTTCATAGGAGGGCTTTCGCCATCGCCAGGTGACCTGATGGCGAAGGATTTCATGAAGCGCCAGATGAGCATGATGGCGACTCCCAAGCCCTAGGAAAGGGAAGCGAGAAGGTAATCAGTAACTGACCTATTGAGGCTTAGAAGCCTTCTTCTCTTCATCTTCTTCCACCGGCTCGAAGTCTTCACAGGCTGGGCTATCCAGATAGAGAAAAGTGTTTGTATTGTTGCATTTCACTACTGGTGGGCATTGGAGCTCCGCATGCGCGCATTCAGCGCAGGTTGACATGCTTCTTTTCCTCGTGTCTTGTGAAAAGGGTGTAACAAGAGATATAAGAATTACTGACGAGGAGCTTTGGCGTGTATGAAGGTCTTGTGGTACGATGTTACTCTTGCCATTGGTGCCCTGTAGCCTCAGCAATCTCAGACCTTGAACACTAGGTACTTGTCCAGTAGGAAGTTGAAGATGAAAGCGGATAAGATTCCCAGGCACCATGCCAGTGTTATGTCCCTGAAATATCCCTCAAGTCTCTTCACTTTTAGAAACGAAAAAACTTTCCTTCTTCCCGCCGAAGTTCGCATGAGGGCCTGATAGATTACGCCGTTCACAACAACACCCAAGGAGCCCACAACCATGAAGCCTGTCAGCTGGTACACGAAGACTTCGTCCAATAGATCTACTCTCCTCCGGTCCTTTCAGTGTCCGACCACGATACGTTGCATGGCGATCTCGTCATCTCGCCTTTGGTGCGATCTGGTGCTGCATTCACCGTCTTCCTCTCCTTGCCTAGATCAAGGGAAAGCGACTCTGCAGTTAAGTCTTATGGATGTCTATACATATGACACAATCGCGACGCACGCCAGAATCGCAAAGCCTTTAAGCTCAGAATCGCAGAGATTCTACTGGACGATGACGAAATCGAGGTACATTGACGCGTAGAATGATAGTCTTTTCCCGCTTCTGAGTCCACAAACACACTAGAGGAAGACGTAGCTCGGTTTCTGTGGGATACTCCATTTCATCCTTCGTACGTTTATTATGGGTTTCGCGTTTTCTCGTGCATCTTCTCGAGAGTCCAGCGTGTTGCTGATCTGAGCTCCCGTTCTCTTTGGGCCCCGTAGTTCCGAAAGGTCATTTCTAGGATAATGTCGCCATCCTTCTTGATCTCGTACGAGAAGGCTTCGTTCTGTTCGAGTTTGCCCTGTCTGACCTGCTCCTGGTCCACTTCCTGCATCTTCGCAAGGATTCTCTCGATTAGAAATGCTGTGAATGGCGGTGTATTCACGTTGAACTTCTTGTCTGGAGCTATAATGATCCGCATTGATCTGTCTTCGAGTTGCAGGTCCGCGAGGTGCTCGTCAGTGACGCTCTTGAGCTGGATGACTGTGACCTTTTTCCCAGGCGGTGGTTGCGGTTCGGGCTTGGGCGCGCCTGGTTTGGGGATCTCCGCAGCTCTTCTGAAGCTCTTTTCAAGCAGGAAGTCATTGACGAAGTCTAGGAGAGTTCGGATTCCCTCAAGCTCAGCTTCAAGGGTCTTTGCTCTTTCCTCCAACATCTCTCTGATCTCTGCAATCTTCCTGACTTTCTCTTCTTCCATTCCTGCTCTCTTCCCCCAACGCTAGAATGAGTGTATGCGGTCGTCAAGGCTTCTGGTGTTGCTCACTTCTTATTTCGGCTCGACCGTTTAAAGGCTTTTCTGCGCCGTCACGTTGCTTCCAGCCGCTCCAGCGATATCCTTTTTAGTGCAGAGAAACCATTCTCCTAAGGGGTGTGATAAATGCAGGTAAGTGTATACATCCTTGTTCAGGTTGAGAAGGGCGAGCCCTGGCAGGTTGCTACTGAGCTTTCGAGGATCGAGGGAGTGAAGACAGCTCACACGGTCACAGGGCAGTACGACGTGATCGTCTTCGCTGAAATAGACACCCTTGAGACCCTTAAAGATGTAGTGAAGCAAGTTCACCAAGTCAAAGGAGTCCAACACACCCAGACTGCGGTCTGCATTCCATGAAGGAGAAGAGACCCAATCGTTTCCCCTTTTTTTGGAGGACCGAAACCTAATGAAGCGGGCCCCTTATATTCCCAGCATCTGGGTTAGGGACGGGAACTGAATGTACGTTAACGCATAAACTGAGACGGCCAGAATGAGAAAGGCAGACGAGATCAGGTAATAGTCTTTCCGTCCGGGTTTGAGGACGTAGAGGTTTGTTCGGTTCTTGGTTGCACCCCATGCTCTAGATTCCATGGTTTCCGCAAGCTCCAAGCTTCTGCGAATCGCGTTAACGATGAGTGGGATCAGTATCGGGATGTAGTTCCTGATCCTTTTGATGAACTTTCCGCCTTCAAGCTCCAAACCCCTTGCCTTCTGAGCGTCCATGATCCCCTGGGCTTCCTCTGCTAAGACAGGCACAAAGCGAACAGCTGTTATGAATGCGAAGCATAGCTCATATGGAACGCGGCTCTGCTCCAAGGCCAAACCTAGAAGGTCCGGGGAGGTTGTGAGGAAGAAGATTGAGAAGGATTCGACGAGGACTATGAACCGGACTGTCATAGCAAGCGAACGTTCGACTACTGCCGTGAACGAGCCGTAACCACCATAGAAGTAAAGCGACAGAAGATTCATGAAGAAGATTATCACTGCGAACATGCCTGAACCCTTCATTGAGCGGATCCATTCTTTCTGCACATTAGCGATGAGGACGAAGGGTATCTGAATGATGAAAAGGACCACAAGCGGGATAAGCTGGTTGAACGTGACTGCCACGGCGAAGAGCACACAGACATAGATGAACTTGGCCCTGGGATCCATTTGATGGATTGGCGAAGTCACGCTGCGGAATCTGAAGCCATCGAACATGCTCATGTCTTTCAACCCATCCTTTTTAAGAGCAGTCTTTCGGCCTCGTACACATCAATAACGTCTCTTGGGAACCCGAGGTTCTCCAGCCTTAGGAATATCTGGGAGATCTCGGGCAAGACGACTGATGCTCGACTGGCGAGTTCAGGGTCTGTAAGAACCTTTCTTGCCTCTCCGTCTGCAAGTATTTTCCCTTCAGCCATCAACACCATTCGCGGTTTGCATTCAGCTACGAACTCGATATCGTGCGTCACGATTATTACTGTCTTCTCCTGGCGGTTCAGCTGCGTGATGAACTGGCGAAGCCTCTCTTTCTGTTGGCTATCTTGCCCGATCGTCGGCTCGTCTAGGATCACTATCTTAGGGTCCCAAGCCAGAACCGATGCCAAAGCGACTCTCTTCCTTTCGCCGCCGCTCAGCATGAATGGTGAGACCTTCTGGTACCCTGCCAGGTCTAGAAGGTTAAGTGCCCAGTCAACTCGTTCTTTCACGGTTTTCTCGTCGTATCCAAAGTTTCTGAGCGCGAAGGAAATCTCGTCCTCCACGGTCTCGCTGAAGAGCTGATGGTCGGGGTTTTGGAAGACGAAGCCAACTTTTCTGGCTAAGGAGGCAACACTGAGTTTCGTTGTATCTGTGTCATCAACGAGAACTCGACCTTTCGTAGGTTTCAGGAGCCCGTTGATATGTTTCACAAGCGTCGTTTTCCCGGCACCATTCTGTCCCATGACTGCTAGGAATTCGCCGTCTTGGATTTCGAGGGACACCCCCTTCAGGGCTTCGACGCCGTTCGGGTACGTATGGTAGAGGTCTTCGATCTTGATCACTGCTTAAGCGCCTCCCTTAAGAGCTCATAGGCCTCTTCCGAACTCAGAGGCGTCCTACCAAGGTCAACACCTTTGGGTTTGAGGATTTGGCATAGCCTTGTTGCTTTAGGTATTCCGACTCCGAGAAGTCTGACTGCTTCCGAGTTGAAGATAGTTCTGGGTTCGCCGTCTAGCACTATCCTGCCCTTGTCTAGGACTATGACTCTACTGGAGTACCTTGTGGTTAGGTCCAGTCGGTGTTCGACGAGGATGACCGTTATGCCCAAGTCCTTGTTTAGACTGTTAATGACCTCGAAGATTTTCCTCGCGCCCAGCGGGTCAAGGAAGCTTGTGGGCTCGTCGAAAACAACTATTTCAGGCTGCATGGCAAGAACCGAAGCGATGGCGACTCTTTGCTGTTGCCCACCTGAAAGATCATAGGGCGCCCTGTTTCTGAGCTCGTAAGTTCCTGTTGTTTTGAGTGCCCAGTCAACTCTCTCGCGAATCTCCTCCCGTGGTTTCCCAAGGTTCTCCAGTCCGAAGGCGACATCCTTTTCTACGGTCAAGGCGAAAAGCTGATTCTCGGGGTTCTGAAAGACCATGCCCACATGCTGAGCAAGCTCGTGGATCGGGTGGTCTGAGACTTTCAGCCCCGCGACCGTGATCTCGCCTTCGAGTTTCCCGAGATAGAAGTGCGGTATCAACCCATTAAGGCAGCGGCAGAGAGTGGTTTTTCCGCATCCGCTTGGACCTGTGACGAGGACGAATTCGCCTTTCTCGATTCTAAGGGTTACGTCTTCGAAAGCCGGCTTCGAACCTATTGGATAAGTGTACGTTAAGCTCTTAGCCTCAATGATCCCCAAGGCTACTGTCGCCACTGTCTGGTGTGCTGGAGTTTTCCTTTTCTGGCGTAGATACTTGAAAAAGGGCTACTTAAAAAGATTGTTTGAACAATTCAAACTGCAATCGATTCTACTAACTCCGTTTGGATTTTCGCCTCCTGAATCATCAGCTTGCCTCACGTTTTCGAGAGATCATCCCTAAGTGCAGTTGGTTCATTGGGAGCATGGCTACCTCTACTACGAGTGATTGAATGCTCTTACCCAAGCGAGAACGCATGATCGTTCCAACCAGTTCAGCGATTGCTGCTATGAATCTCCGTTGGTGGCGGCGTAAACGACGTGAGGGATTGAGATGATCAAGTAAGGCATTACGATTTTTTTCAACATATACGCTTGCTTTGGCTCTAGACACTTTAATAAGAAAGCCCACCATAACTGTCTTATGTCTTGGTTTCGACGTCCACTAGACATTGGTTAATGTTTCACTCAAACAGTCAGGTCTGTATGTGCCATGGACAAGTTCTGAATAGACCAGAAACTCGCCACGATGACGGTGTCTAGAAGTGAACAGATCTCTTATCGTCTGGATTGTCCTTCTGGCAATAGCAGTCGAATCGGTATGCGTCGGCTTCTCCAAAGAAGGAGTCCTGACAGTCAAAAATGCTCTTGCTCTGAATGACTGGATTCTCCAAAGCTTGGGCGAAGCCTTAGAACCTCAGGCCTTCGCAATACTTGAATCAGAGCAAAGACAGCATGAGACGTTAATTCAAAGCCAGAACACCGTAGCAGAATCATCTTATTGCGCCTTTTCTGGGAAGGTGATTGATGGCGCTACGAATCTGCCTCTGCCAGAAGCACACGTCGTTTTCTGGAACGGATTCAAGATGTTCTCCACGCAAACAGACAAATCCGGCTACTACGCCATGAACCTGACAGGAAAGGGACGCTATCACGTTTATGCCTACCAAGACCGTGCGTCCAACCTTGGCTTCGACTACATTCCAGCCTTTGCGGAAGTCAACCCTAAGAGCTCAGTATGTGAGCTGTCACTGGAGCTCATCCCAGGTGCGTCCATACAGGCAAAAGGGCAACTACGTTTCTTCAAGACCCTTCAGCCGCCAACCGCCATCAACTTCACAATTGTTCACAGATCTGGGCTACGTACGAATGCAACGAGCCACAGCGAGGGTTCCATCATGGGGCAGCTTTTGAACCTAAGGGGCACACTTCTCTTTGTTCCTTTTGACACTCCGATCAAGGTTGAAGTGAGCATCTTCTATTCTAGTGGGACCCAATTCCGTCTCTACATCGATGGCGGTGCCGACTTCCTTGTATTGAGAAGAGGAGAACTGATGAGCGTAGACCTAGAAAAGCAGCTTCTGCCGTTCGAAGTAAATTCTTGCAATGAATATGAAGCTTCAACACAATCCTTCATCAACCAAGCGGAGAGAGTAGGCTTCTACGTTCGTTATGAGAGGAATGAACTCCTTAAAGCGAAGAACCTTCTAGACGCAGCTATGTCTGCAGTAACCAAAGAATCCTGTGATGAAGCTTTTGCCGATCTTCGTGAAGCCTACTTCCTGATAAGGCGCGTAGAAGAAAGTTTGCCTAGCATGTACCTGAACGCCTCAGTCTCCGCGCTTTTCATCACACCGTTCCTAAGTTTCACTGCGATGGCTACAGCCGCCGTCATCTCAGGAAAGCGGCTTCATTTCCTATCTCTTGCCCTGCTCCTCTATGGCTTTCTCCTCTTGTTGCTCTATCTGTTCTATCCTGGCTATGTTATCCTCGGTGCACCAAGCGTTGTTCCGCTGAGCCTCGTCTCTTTTGTAGTTGTCTATTCCGGCGTTACAGGATTGCCTTATGCTTTTAGGGAGAGGACATCCAAGGAGGGTGTGTCCCGCATCAGCGCCGTCATCATGGCGTTTTCAATAGCAATCAAGAATCTTAGGCGAAGAAGACTCCGAACGTTTCTTACGTTAACACTTATGTTGACCTCAGTTTTTGGCTTCATTGCCCTCACATCCTTCTCGCTAGAGTACGGGATACTTGTCGAGCACTTGGGAAAAGCGCGACTGCCCGACGGAATTCTCATACGTAAGCAACTGGCAGAAGGGGGATTCGCCTACGATTCGATCCAACGGGAAACCTACAGCTGGCTTGAGGAACGACTTGACTTAACCGTAAGAGCACCGAAGGTAGAGAACATGGTCAAGGAACCTCCACTGGGGCATCTGGTTTCTCCTTCAACTTGGTCAACCTTTGAAGTCTGGGGTATAGTCGGCATCCTACCCAGCCAAGAAAACAAAGTCACCGAGCTAAACAGAACTATCATTCAAGGACGGTTCCTCGAAGATGGAGACCTAGGCGGCATCCTGATAAGTGAGTCTGCTGCACAAAGCCTGACTGTTAAGATCGGCGATGTCCTCCAGTTTTTCAACCAAAGCTTCACCTTAACTGGAATCTTCGGAACGACAATCTTTGACCGACTCGAGGACCCAGACGGAGGTCCTTTCGCTCCCTACATGCCTCTTGTTGAGGGTGAATCGATAACCTGCCCAGGGGAACGGGTCATCGTGATGCACCAGAAGACTGCGGAAAAGCAGGCAGGAATGGTTTTGTCAAGAGTATTTGTGCAGACAAGTGATGCACGCTATGGAATTCCCCTTGCGCGTCAACTGATTCTGAAATGGGCAGGGATGGAGACTCAAGTCTTTTCGGCTGGCCAAACCTACCTTGTCTATTTGGGGTCCTACTACCTTGCTAGTGGGTTCGTTCCTGCCTTGGTTCCTTTGGCCCTAGCGGCTTTGAACACAAAGATCTTGATGGGAAACATTGTCGAAGAGCGGAAGAGAGAGATTATGGTCATGTCCTCACTGGGGCTCAATCCTTTCCATATCACAGCCTTGTTTCTGTCCGAGGCCCTCACAATAAGTATTCTGGCCGGAAGCTTAGGCTATGTCATGGGGATAAGCAGCTACCATTTCATGACACTTCTTCCATTCTCTCCCCTCGTAAAGCATAAGGTAGAGAGTCTCTGGGCGATTCTGGCTCTGTTCTCTTCAGTGGTCACTGCCGTTGTTGGGTGCGCACTGCCGGCCATAAGATCCTCCATTATCGTCACACCCTCCATGGTGAGGAAATGGAGAATGGAAGAGAAGCGGGGTGGCTTGGAAGAGCCGTGGGTCCTTAGCATGCCTGTTCGGCTTAGAAGCGAAAACCTGGAGAGTTTCTTCTCATTCGTGAAGAACCGTCTAGGAACTGTTAGAGGGCATGGCTTGGGATGTAATGAAGCTATTGAGAACATAGTGGAAGTTAGAAAGGGATCTGGACCAGCTTCTAGAGGCTTATCTTTCGTGTGTTATAGCCTTGACCACGGAGTTGTCTCTATTAATGAGTTAACATCCGTAGAGAGCATGATTCCTCACTGGTACGTTATCAGGCTTGCCTCGAGAGCACGACACGCAACGGCAGTTATAGAACATGAATTCTATGCTTGGAAGGCAGCTTCAGTGATCCGGCATCTTGTTCTCCTATTCGCCACTGAACGCGGATCATAGAACCTGGGCAATCCTAATAGTGACCTGTTGCGGAAGGCCCATCGAGAAATTGCTCAGTTCAACGTTTACTCTTCGTAGAGCCCACATCTCAAACGCATCCAGATATGTGAAGAATAGCCTGACGGTTGCACAGAAACCCGAGTATAAGGCGGTCACTTCAAAGACTGATGGCGACTTAACGCAGAACTTCAGTTTTGATCCTCATAGAGTCAGCAATACGTAACAGAGTTCGGTAAGGACCGCTGTCGATTTTTGTGTACAGAAACTCTAATCTGCAAGCGGGCGAATCTTGGTTTGGGTTAGGGTTTTGAGGGTTGCGTGGAAGAAAGGTGTTTTGGTCTCACACGGCGAAGTCGTCGTAGTTCTAGACCCTCAAAACAACCGCCTGAGCTGCTCTCCAGCTTTTATCACACATGGCCACTTCGATCACTCAGTAGCCTTTAAGATGAGCGGAGTGCCAAAGTATTCCTCTCAAGAAACGTTTGACCTCATCTCATCCTATGGAGTTCAAACTGAGAGCTGGCATCCCGTGAGGCTGAGTACGAAAACCATCATAGATGACGTTGAGGTCATACCGCACAATTCCGGGCACGTTCTGGGTTCCTATGAATTCGAAGTCTTAACGCCCGAAGGAAACGTCCTATTCACAGGTGACTTCAACACCGAGACAACCAAGACAATGAAGCCCGCAGAGGGCGTACGTTGTGACATTCTCGTGCTTGAGGCGACGTTCGGTTCGCCGAGTTTCGTCTTCCCGTCAGAGGAGCTGATTGGCAACGAGATGGTTGCTTGGGCACGTAAGATCATCAAGGCGCGCAGGATCCCGGCTTTCCAGACCGACCCACTTGGAAACGCTCAAGAAATCATCGGAATATTTAACGAGGCCAACATCCCAGTCGTCACGCACTGGAAGGTTTCATTGATCAACCAAGTCTACGAAGCCTACGGCCACAAGCTCAACTACTTAGACGCGCAAACACCAGAAGCAGAAGAAGCAAAGGCCAGTGGCAACCTCATCTTCATCACCCCCAAGCAGTTCAGCCTCCAAGGACGTCCCGAATTCGTGCCAGCTCTAGTGTCAGGATGGGCCATATGGTCGAGAGACGAAGCCTTCCCACTGAGCGATCATGCCGATTTCCCAAGGCTCCTGAAGTTCGTGGAGCACTGCAAACCCAAAATCGTACTGACCTGCCACAGCGAAAGGTTCAATGAGACTCTTGCGAGGCACATCGAGAAGAGACTGGGCATAAGGGCCTACCCAATCCACCTGATACCAACAAGCCTCAACAACGGATAGCCTCAATCAAGCACGGGCAATTCTTAAATGATCATTCCATGACAAGACTATTCGACAGGAAGGAGAGTGTACAGAATGATCAGGTCGGTATCATTCAGGAACAAGGGTCAGAAGATCATCGGCGTCTTGCATGTTCCGGACAGGTTGTCAACCAGAGAGAAAGCGCGTGGGGTCGTTATGTTCCACGGGTTCACGGGTCACAAGGCGGAAGCGCATAGGTTCTTCGTCCAGGTCGCCAATGCACTGTGTAATGAAGGATATGTTGTGCTTCGCTTCGATTTCAGGTGCTCGGGCGACAGCGAAGGCGAGTTCGAAGACATGACGGTGCCCGGAGAGGTAAGTGACGCGAAGAAGTCTATGACGTTTCTGGGAAGACAGAAATCGATCAACAGGGCGCGAATTGGCGTGATAGGGCTCAGCATGGGTGGAAGAGTCGCATCCATCCTAGCCTCCAAGGACAAGCGCGTAAAGTTCGTTGTGCTGTATTCGGCGGCCCTATCACCTTTGAAGAAGAGGTTCATGCAAGGAATGACCGAAGAAGCCTTGAAGAGGCTGGACCGCGGGGAAGCCATCCCAATCAATAATGGATGGTACCTCAAGAAGCCTTTCTTCGCAACAGCCGACAAAACTGTTCCCCTAAGAGTCATGCATAAGATCAAGACGCCAGTTCTGATAGTCCACGGCGACGGGGACATGGTCGTCCCAATCGATGACGCCCATAAGGGATACGAAGCTATCAAGACCAACCACCCAAGGAACGAGCTGTACATCGTCAAAGGCGGAGATCACACCTTCCAGAAGAGAGAACACACCCATGAAGTCTCTAGAAAGACTCTTGAATGGCTTAGGTCACTAGCGTTGCGATAGCACGAACCACATGCTTAAGCATCCAAGCAGTACATGTGTCAGGCTTCGCACGTTCAGACGACCACAATATCCTGCTTCTAGGTTAACGATAGATTTAAGTGGCGATGAACCCCTTAGACGATAAACAATCGAAGACTTGCTTCTGAGGTGACAAGTTAAACATGAGTTCCATGCAAGTTTTCTCATTTCCCCTGTCTGAAGAGCTGGAGTCTCCTCCACCAAGCAAAGACCACAGTGGTCACATTGTATACCTTGCATTGAAGGGTCACACGAGACTTGCGGCAGACCATATTCTTCACAAGGAGCTGCGGGGACACCTCGAGGAAGTAGTGGGAAACGCAATTCGCCAACTCACTCTGGTTTTCAACAAGATGCGTCAAGAGAAGTCGACGGAAAAGAGTACTGTACTGTGTGCAAGGGTCTATGACGTTCTTCTGAACCTTGGCTTGAACCTTTTCGGTCTGGAAAGGAGAATAGTCGGGTTCTCTGAAGACGAGGCTGAAAGAACCTTGGCTAGTGTGATGCAGGCTCTCAAGGACTTGGAAGGTATAGAGAGAAGGGGTGTTCTTGGCGGCGAAACTGCGAAGGCGGCGATAGCCAAGGCTGTGGTAGACGACCTTATCGCAGAGATGAAGAAAGTAATGAAGGGATTCTACCGTCCCCCAGGTTCGATGGTAGCTCATGCGGCTGAAGTGATCGAAAAAGGTCTTGATGAGGCAAACATCATGGTATCATTCCTTACGTTGGCAAGGCGGCAAATACAGGAGAACATCTACTACCAGATGGGCGAAGCAGGCATGTGCAAGTTCGGCAACGACTACGCCATCGGACTTAGATGGCTCCGGCACCTAGGCTTTGTCCAAGTCTCAACGAACCCTTCGCTCGCAGGAATCGCCTACGAAGACGACACTAGCCAATGGGAAGGATTCAGAGACGAGAACCTTTGCCCCGACTTCAAAACCATAGTCACACGTAAACCGGAACTTCTAGATAGCCCGTTGGCACACGGTGACGAACTGGTCGCATATGCAACGGAAGTAAGTATTTGGCGAAACCTTACGGTGTTCAGACCTACCGCCATAGCCTCAAAAATGTACCACGGAATGATCAGCCTTCAGTTGAATCCGAACATCGCCGACAGCTACAAGGACAGCATCACATACGCACTCAAGTTCTACGGCGACGCGGAAGAGTTCCTCAAGAAGTACGATGAGTATCTCCTGTGGGGATATTCCGAAACCGTCGAACGTGGAAGACCGAACATAGTGTTCAAGGTCGCCGGCAGCTCGCCAGCATCAATTGACATAACAAGGAAACTCGAAAGTCTCGGAATAGGAACCAACAACACGGTGACGTTCACAGTTGCTCAAGAGGTTGAGCTCATCCTAGCCAAGATGGAAGGAAGAGCGGACGCCGCCAAGAAAGGAATCCCGCTTACAACCGTCTACGAAACGAACATGGGCGGAAGGCTCGACGACCACCTAAGAGAGGTTCAAGCCGAATGGCTTATAGAGAAGGCCTTGGAAAAGGTAGGCGACAAAGCAAAACCGTTAAGGAGACTGGCCGAGGAACTCGACGCTTGGTACGAAGTGAAAGAGAAAACCTCAATCAAAGAGAAGGTTGTAGCCATCAGTAGCAGGAAGTACACTAACCCGTTGACCAAGGAACCCATCATAGACTTCCTCACGGAGTCTGAAATACCATCCAGCGTGAAGGACGAAGTAAAGGGATACCTTGAAACCCTAGAGAACGACATACAGTACTGCGGAATTCTGGTCACAAAAAGAGTCTACGAGATTTTCTTCAACCCAAAGAACAGACCGAGATGGATCGAATACCTCCAGTCCAGATACAGCCTAACACGGGAACAAGCCGAAGAAGTCATGAGTGGCATAGATGTCTTACCAGCATCGAAAAGGAAGACGAAAGAAACACTTCTAACACTCGCAGGAGCCAACATGACCCATACGGAGTTCCCGAACCATCAGAGAACAATAGAGATGACGAGCGAAGAACCCGGCTTCAACCGGAAAGACTACAGGGAATCTGTACTCAAAAGCGTTGACCTAGAGATACTGAGCAGACTGACGGAAGAATGGATTGGTATCAGAGACCTTTTCATTCAAGCCTACGAGACAACACCCAGCCAACAGGAGATTCTAAGGCAAGCGAAAATAGCTGGTGCGGAGAAGTACGGGGTGCGAGGTGTCAAACCGGAAGAGTGGGCAGCTTTTGGTTCAACAGTGAAAACGATGGGAGAGTTCTCAGCGAGCTACGAGACTTTCAAACGCAAGTGTATCGAGTTCGCCGTCAAACTCCTAGGCAAAGAATGAGAGTGGACTCGTCCCTATTTGTCGCTAACATCGCAGTGGAATGAGGTTGTGAATTGATGAGAACGCGGCTCTACAAGGCCATCGAACTCGAAAAAGGTTACACACCCGTCGTGAGTCCGAGCAATTCTGAGCTCAAATACATCGAGTTTGGTAGGCTCTACTTGCCCAAGAAAGGCGATGAGTACGTAGGCAAAACAGGCAGTCGAGAAACTGTCTTGACGGTGTTTACTGGAAAAGCAAGCGTCGAAGCCGAAACACAATCCCAAAACGTGTCTTATGCAATGATCGGCAAGAGAAGGGATGTCTTCCTTGGAAAGCCAACAATGGTCTATCTTCCCAGAAATACTCAGTACAGAGTTACAGCTAAAACCAACGAACTGGAAGTCGGCGTCTCGATGGCGCCAAGTGCACAAGACTGTCCTCCAGCCTTAGCTAACCCGGAAGATGTCATCGAGCGGACCGTGGGAGCATGGAACTGGCGTCGCAAAGTCTATACGGCAATCGGCGGGGATGTGGAAGCCTCTAGACTCCTCGTTGGCGAAACCATAAACCCGCCTGGAAACTGGTCCAGTTCACCTCCTCACAAGCATAATACGAAAAGCGGGGACGAAGCTCTGCTTGAAGAGGTTTATTTCTATAAGGTCAAACCTGTACAGGGCTACGGGCTTCAGAGGATCTACACGGCCCCTGAGGACAAGGAACCATTCAATGAGGCTTATGTGGTTGAGAACAACGACACCGTCGTCCTGCCGAGAGGATACCACCCTGTAGTCGCAGCACCAGGCTATCACCTCTATTACCTGTGGGTGCTTGCTGGCGAAGAGAGGCGATATGGGGCTTGGTCGGACGACCCCAAACATAGCTGGCTAAGGAGCTATGAATCTACGATGCGTGAGATAATGGGGTAGTCGTGTAGGGCTTCAGGGCTACTGGGTTAGCTTTTCGTTCAGGATTCTCGTTGCTCGCTTAACCGCGGCTTCGAACTCGCCCACACCATTCACTCCTGCCGCTGTTGAGTGGCCTCCTCCCATGCCATGAAGATACTCACCTAGAGGTTTTGCTAGGTCTCTGCCTAGGTGGAAGCCAGTTCGTCTGTGGAATTGCTGGTCTGATCTGAGGCTGATTTGGAGTTCGTCATTTCTTTGTCCTCCGACGACCGCCAAGTGCACGCCCATCTCAACCAACGCCCTTGCAGCTGAAGCTTGGTAGGACCGGATATGCGAGAAGACGATGAGCCAGTCGCCGATCCTTATCAGCTTGGCGCGCCTACACGCCTTGATCCGGGCTATGCGTTCTGAGGGTTCCATTGGCACAGACAACCGCGACAAGGCGTCTCGGACGTTCACGCCCATGTCAACCAGTTCGGCAGCTGCCTTGAATGTGTCCGAGTTTGCCAATATGAAGTGCCTCGTGTCGAAGGCTATGCCGAGGAAAAGCGCTTGCGCTTCCTCCTTCGTGGGGGTTAGACCAAGTTCCTTGAAGAAGCCATACACGATCTCACAGGTGGAAGAGACATTCTCATCAGATATGCTGAGCGTTGCGACCTTCTCAGTTTCCGGATGGCCTGCGTGGTGGTCGATCACAACTAGCGGAGAAGATGACGCCTTCATCTTCTCGGTCCAGGAGCCAAGCTGTTGAACCGTGTTAGTGTCCAGCAACACAACAATATCAGCCTTGTCGAATCTAGGTTCGTCGTCCACCAGACCTGTGGGAAGAAAGTCGGACAAAGCCTTTGATAGCTTGCTTACGCCCTCGGGCGAAGCAACTTGGACCTTTACTCCGGGGTTCAACCGTTGAAGCAACCTTGACAGCACAAAGGCTGAACATAGTGCATCGGGGTCAGCATTCTGATGGCAGAGAAGCAGGATGAACTCTGGCTTGAATCTGTCCATCAAGGTCGCTATTTCTCTAAACGGCATCCGGTTCCCCTCAAGTATTTCTCCACGGCATCGAAGGCTACTTTGACAGAGTTGTCAGCTAACTGCTTCGCATCCACGTCCTTGAGGGAGGAGGAAAGCGTCAACTCGATATCAACCTCTACATCTAGGGTTTCAGTTCCTTCCAGACCGACTGAGATCGTCAGGTCCGAGACCGATCGGCTCGGAACCTTTGACATGATGAACCTTCTAGCGACCTCTTCAGCTACTTCACACATCCTCTCCGTCTGGTCTTTTGAAAGAGAGGTAGCCCTTGACTCTGTCAAGAACGCCCACCGCTACTGAGGCGAGAGCGGCCGAAGATCCTTCTGGAGCTTCTCATTGAGTTCCTTGAGTTGGCTCCGAAGCCGTTCTTCCTGCTTGCTAAGGACAGAAGTCCTCATATTGGCGAGCTCTTTCTTTTCTTTCAGCTCGTCAGAAACCTTTATCCTCTCGGTCTTCACGAGAATCGAGCCGACAGACTTGTAGATTGTTCCGTTGTCAGGTGTCTTCTCAAGTTCGCCCAAGGCCTGATCAATCTCAAGCAGCTCAAGCTCAATCTGTTGCTTCTGCGTCAGTACGCTCTGGAGCGTCTGCTGCAGCTGCTGCAGTCTCAGCAACCTTTCCTGAACGGCAGGCGGAAGCTTGACTTCCTCACTCATAACAAGTCAACACCACACTATCCAGCAACGTTTGCCACATTGGCCCGTCAGAAATACGTATTGACGACTATAAAACCTATCGGTGTCGGGACTAGGCTGAGAAGTCTTGGCAGCCGCGAATTCGGACGATCGCAAAAGTCGGGTCTGGGTTCGGGACTGAAGATTAACCTTTTTCTTCTTCTCTCTGATACCATCCTAGATCGATAAATGACATTTCTTCTTTACCTTTGCTTTATTACTGGCTCTTCGAACAATACATACAAAGCAACACCAACAGAAATTAAGATGACAGAAAGGACAGTAGTCAATCTATGGGAAAAAAGCAAGAAAAGTGGGGTTTACAGCACAGAGTAGGGGCTTACATTTGGATAGGTGTTTCGACTAGTAAACATAGCGATTTTTGACAGAATTGGCAAGGTTTATTAGGGGTTGGAGAGATTCAATCGGAAATGCCAGAGATGGTTTGATGAGAGAGCTGTCCCACAACGGTGTTCTCATCCCCAGATACGATTGGAAAAAGCTTCGCTTGACAGTGAAAGGCGTGGAGATGGAGCTGGCGCCCGAGCAAGAGGAGATGGCTGTGGCTTGGGTCAGGAAGCTCGGCACTAACTACGTCAACGACAAGAGGTTCGTAAGAAACTTTCTCAAGGACTTCTGCACGGCGCTGAACTTGAAGGAAAGACTAGGACCAGAAGCCTTCGACTTCTCGATAGTTCAGGGGCACGTCAAAAAGGAAGTAGTGGCGAAGCTCAACGTTCCAAAAGAAGCGCGAAAGAAGATCACGGAACAACGCAAGGCGCTAAGAGAGCTTAACAAGGAAAGGTATGGGTACGCCTTCGTGGATGGAGTCAAGACAGAGATCGGCAAATATACTGCTGAACCTTCGTGCATATTCATGGGACGGGGAAAGCACCCGCTTCGCGGTCGCTGGAAACAGGGACCTAAGGAGCAAGACATAACGTTGAACCTGTCGCCCAATGTGCCCCGACCAGCTGGCAACTGGAAGCAGATTGTGTGGGAACCGGACGTTATGTGGATAGCCAGATGGAAAGACAAGCTTCAAGGCAAGATGAAGCATGTCTGGCTTTCGGACTCCAGCCTTTTCAAGCAGCAGAAAGATATTGAGAAGTTCAACAAAGCTAGAGACCTGCAGAAAAATCTTGAACGGACACAGACACATATCTGGGAGAACTTGGACGCGGACGACGTGAGGCGGAGGAAGACTGCGACTGTCTGTTATCTAATTGACAAGCTAAAGATCAGAGTGGGCGACGAGAAGGACCCTGACGAAGCCGACACCGTTGGGGCCGCAACACTCAGACCGGAACATGTCCGTTTCGACCAGGACGGCAAAGTCATCTTTAGCTTCCTCGGGAAAGACTCTGTCCCACATGTCTTTGAGGAAGTACTTCCGGAAGCGGTTGTTAGAAACCTGAAAGAGTTTTCAGTCAACACAAAGTCAACACTATTCTTCGGCGTTGACTCGAAAAGAGTAAGCGAATTCCTCGACGAAGTGATCAGCGGGCTCTCAGCCAAGGTTTTCCGCACATGTTATGCAACGAGAGCAGTCGAGACGAAGCTTTTCAGCACACCAGTGGGACGTGAAGCACCTGATCACGTTAAGAAGCACGTCGCAGCGATGGCGAATCTTGAGGCTGCAAAAGTCTGCAATCACAGACGCACGATACCTAAGACTTGGGGATCTAGCCTACGGAGACAGGAAGACAGACTGCGCCAGCTTGTCAAGAGATCAAGAGAGTTCCAAGAGAGAATCAGGGACAAGATCGATGGGGCAGAAGAAACGTACGCGGAGAGGCTGAGGAAAGAGGGGAAGCAGCTGAAAGTCTTGGAAGATAGGCCGCAGTTGGCTGAGAAAATTGACGGAGGGAACACGGCTTTGCTTAGGAAGCGGATAGGCCGTATGCAGGAAGCCATTACCGTACGGAGGGAACGCATCAGAAGGCTTAGGAACGAACGTGCTGAACGTGTGAGAAAACTTGAGGCGAGACTTGAGATGCAAAGGCAAAGTGACAGGGCGAAGATTGAAAAAGCGACGTTGCAGGTTGAAACCAAGAAGCGAACCCGAGACTACAATCTCACAACCTCGCTCAAGAGCTACATTGACCCACGCGTTTACTATGCTTGGGGAAAGAAGGTAGGCTACGACTGGAGGCTCTATTATCCTGAGACGCTTCAGCGGAAGTTCTCCTGGGTCGAAACCGATGTGGGCAAGTCAGAGGGAAAGTGACTACTGACCATAGAAAAGCTCGTACGGGATTGCCTCATCGAACGTCTTGAGGGAATCTTTCTTTTCCAAGCCGTATCTGGATAGTGGTTTGGTCAGATGTCTTTGTGACCGAGGAGGAGTGATGTACAGCCCGGGCTTGAGCGTCCTTTCAGCTTCAAGAACGGTTTTCTTCAGTTCTTTCCCGTGGTAGCCGCACTTCCGGCATTCGAAACCTTGGCCTTTCCCCATTGATTTTGTCTTCCTCCCGCAGACTGGACAAGAGGGATTACTGTGAACCAGTAGAGGAACCATCTTGATAATCCGAATCTTCTCAAGGTTTACCGTGACTGGCGTCTTCGACGACGAAGGACGCACACCGCCACACGCTTCAACGAGGTCACCCTCGATCAACATCATAGCAACGCCACGCAAGCTTCCTGTCGGTTCGTAAGCTGCACAGTCTATAGCACCAGTCTCGTCTTTGATCCGGAATACCATGTGGCCACCTTGGATAACATGCGGTTTTCCTGCTACTCCTCCTCTGATGATGACTGGGTTGTAGGGCTTGATGCCGCAGATCGACACAGCCTGCTTTAGGTGAGCGTCGGTTCCATGATTCGTTCTGAAGATAACCCATCTTTCAATGGGCTCCTCTGAGAGGACAAGCTCATGCCCACGTTTGACAGCTTCGGCTGTTTCTCCTCTTATGCCGTAAAGGATTGGGTCAGGACCTCTTGGCGTTATGAGAATCCGACCTGTCTCGGCGTCAATGTTGTTGAACAGCAGGTTACCCAACTGTTTGTCCATTCGGGCAACGGATAAGTGGTTGATTCTCCTCGGTGTTCCCCGGTTCTCGGATTTCCGGTACGCTATCAACTCGTACGTGTTGTCTGCGCTGAGTGTTTCCCCTATGGCGGCTAGGCCGCCAATTACCCCCAGCCCCTTCTTGAAGCCGACAGCTTCTGCCCTAGCGCTCTTCACAAGCCCTAAAGCTTCAGTTTTGCGCACAAGTCCTCCTATCGTTCTCTGCGCGAAGGACCGCACCTCGTTGGGCACCTCGCCAGCCAGAAAAACGATACCGGGATCTGTGCCCGTATAATCCATATCAGCGAGTTCCTCAACCGCTTCAATGACGCATTCCTTAACCTCATCAAGAAGACGCTCTTTCAGACAGATTCTGAGGCAGAGGGCTCCATTGCCTCTAGTCTTCCATGGGACGTTTGGGTTAAGTCTGATAAGGTTCGGATAGTCAAGAAAGGAGACTCCCAGCCTGCGCAGCTTGCCAATGAGTAGCGCTGCTATGTAGGTAGTGCATCCTGCTCGAGGGGAGTCTGTGTCGTCGAAGCCTATGTGCAGCTTCATGCTCAGTCTTGGACCTTCGCCGCGATTTGGCACCGTTCCTATCGAAAATTGGGCCCTTATGATTTTAACGTTTGGGAACAGGCCTCTTGGCTGAGAAGGCAACACTTATAACTTTGGCTATTGAAGTTATGTTCGGCCGGATGAAGAGAAGGCATTTGATTGATCCTGATGATATCTCAGAGTTAATCTGACGGCTATTCCATGTTTCAGAAGGACAGGTCAGCGCGATCAAGTATTAGGCTTGGTTTTTGGCGTTTGACCTATTCGATCACGCGCGGGCTGACCGCTATAGGATCTAGCTCCGCATCGATTTTAGGCGTTTCTTAACGAACTCGTAGTTCGCGCCGATGAACCAACCGAGAAGGCCGTACAGCACGCCCAAAGTGAGGCTGAAAACTTGTGTCCCAAAGTCTAAAGAACCTACTGGCAGACTCATAAGGGGCTCAGTAAGCCATGCGACGCTGACAATGTAGACGACTGCTCCAGCTAAACTTGAAGCGATCATGGTAGCCTTCCCGTGTTTCAACCAGCCCATCAAGAGGCCCACAAGGAAGCTGAAAGGAGCTGAAAGCCAAGCCAGAAGCATTGTCTTCACCACTATCCATTCTTGAAGGCAGTTTGGCTTCTAAGTTGCGGTACCCAACTGGGATCTGGGCATTTGGCTAGGGTTCCAAAGGGTTGACGTACAGTCCTTTGTCCTTGTACTCTCGTCCGACGACAACAGTTGATGTGAAGGTGATACTTGGAATCATACGAATCTTGTCTACCACGAAGTCGAGCTGCTGCAAGTTTTCGACTTTGACCTTCGTTATTATGTCGTACTCCCCGTAGATTATGTTGACATCATGAACGAAAGGGTATTCCGCTATGATCTTGCTTGCTTCCCTTTCGCTGCCTGAACTCACCTTGCACATTATGTATGCCTTGATCCCCGCCAACGCCTTCGCCTCACGGTGTTCTAGAATAGAAACAGGTATTTAAACCGTTTCGGCCCTTCTAGTGTGCTTCGAGATTGGTGAATCACAGGAGCAATGCTGATGGCGAGGGCAATGCTCACTGCTTTGAGAAGCCGTGCGTGCCAATCTTCCTTTGGAGGCTCCAATATTCGCCCTGATTGTAGACGAAGGGAGAGAGTTTTGTGAAGTCAATTCTTCCTTCTTCGTTCAGAATACTTGGGTCCACATGGACGCAGATGACTTCCCCAAGAAAGAGGTGATGAACGCCCAACGGGATCTTCGTCCTGAGAACACATTCTATGTTCACGGGACACTCACGGATAAGGGGAGGCCTCACTTTCCGTGCTGGTTCCGGCGTAAGACCCGTTAAGGAGAACTTTTCCGTATCTCTTCCTGAGACGACCCCGCACAGGTCTGCCTGCTTCAGAATCTCCGTCGTCGGTATGTTTACCACAAATTCTCTTGTTTCTTCAATTAGTCCGAAGGAGAACCTTTGTGGGCGAATCCCTAGACCCAGAGTCGGAGGATCTGAACACACAACCCCCGCCCAAGCCAGAGTGATTATGTTAGGCTTACCGCGTGGGTCTACACATGTAACAAGAACCACTGGGCAGGGGAAAAGAGCAGTCCAAGGACTCTTTGCCACTTTCACGAACGAATGCTCCTGAGGAACGCATTTAACCTTTTCCACTAATCTCCTGCATACTCCGTTCTGTAGGCCAGCTCGTGCGTCAGAATTCCCTTTCAACCCTTCAAGGCCGCTTCTAGCATCCTCATCCGAACGATCGTCAGATATCTATGACACTGCTGTTATTCTGTGGTCCTGGACATTACGTCAATGACAATCATGGTCAGGGTGGACCTGACCTTGTTGAGACGGCGGATTCGCCATGTCACGATGTCTTTTAGTTTGTCCATTGAGTCTGCGGTGACCTTCGCTATCACATCGTACACGCCATATACGCTGTAGGCTTCTTCAACTCCCTCGACTTTCTTGAGCTCGTTGAGGACCTCTCCTTCAGAGCCTATCTCGGCGTTGATCAAAACGAAAGCTAATGGCAAGTTCGATCCCACATATTCATGTGTTAGCCTGATAGCTCTTTAGTCGATCACACTTTTTAAGCGTTTCCGAGTTTGAGGAAGAATGAAGAATAACCTTATCTGGAAAGAGAAACCAATCCTTAGATTGGGAGACACGCGGCTTGAACTCTCTGGCGAAGAAGATACGGATTTCAAAAGCGGAGCAACGTATGAAGGATTCGTGGGTCGACATGAGCCTGCGAACGTTAAGGGACGGCGAAGTCCGCTTCTACCGAGTCGACGACCCACTGACGGGAAGGTGGCTCTTCAAGGTCTGTACCGACTCTGAGATGTCGAGAACCACAGTAAAGGCTTTGACCTGCCCGCCGGGAAGAGGCTTCGCGCAGTTGGAGGGAAGCACAATGCTTTTTCAGAGGAGTCTGGTTGAAAGCTTCTACTATGGGGTTGTGTCTCTTTCTTACATTGATGAGGACGAGAGGCTCCGTCGGAATGTCGTCGAGAATGTGGAGGAGGCGCCACAGGCACTTAAGGAGCACTTCAAAACAGCGCCCTACGAAGAAGTCACGGGCAAGAAAGCCATGGGAAAGAGAGTAGCCGTCCTCTGCGAAGAGAACGACGAACGGAAGATGATCACCCTCTTCCTACTCCAGCGAGCTTGGCCCATTTCAAAGATCCCTCCAGACCTTGGAGCAAAGAGAATGGACCTCTTGAACCTAATCAAAAGCCTTGAAAAGGCCGGAACGAGCGATGTTTACCAGACTGCACAGGAGAAATGTCAGCTCGCAAAGGAGGACATTGATGTCCTTCTTAAACTTCTTGAGGCTGAAGGAAAGATACTGAGAACAGACGAGTACATCAAAACAAAGGCTTAGAGCGTTCGTCCACAAATCCTATGCGAGAAGTGCCGCGGCGCATTTCTTCTGGCTTCATTATCCTTAAATGTCCCGAGCGTCATTTCTTGATAGGCGCAGCTTGGTGACCAGCACCATGAAAGCAGAGGTCATAACCACTGGAGAGATGCAGGCTCTTGAGATAAATGCTGAGTATTTCGGAGTCTCAAAGCTGCAGTTGATGGAGAACGCTGGAAGGAACGTCGCGGTTGAGGTGTCTTCACGCTTCAGACCTGAAGACACAAGGGTCGCCGTTTTCTGCGGGCTTGGCGGAAATGGCGGAGACGGCTTTGTTGCGGCTCGCCATTTGGCATGTCTGGGCTTCAGCGTAAATGTCATTTTAGCTGGAAGTGTTTCTCAAATAGCCAATCCAGAGGCGAAGAAGAACTGTGAAGCCTTGGAGCACCTGAGAACTTACATTACAGTGACGGAGGTCCATGATTCATCGCTCATTCCCGAGGCTGAAGCTGAGGTCTTGATCGACGCATTGCTTGGCACGGGACTCAAGGGTCCTCCGCGTCCGCCTATTCTGCAGCTCATAAGAAAGATGAATGAGGCTGACGCTTTCAGGGTTGCTGTGGACCTTCCCAGCGGGATTGACTCTGACTCTGGCGAGGTTCTGGGCGAAGCTATCAAGGCGGACCTAACTATCACCTTCCACAAGGCCAAGCCAGGACTGTTGAAGGCTGAGAAGCTTGTGGGGGAATTGGTCGTCAGACACATAGGGCTTCCCGTCGAACTTGAGACGTTCGCAGGTCCCGGCGATGTGAGCACAGTTGTGAAGCCCAGACAGCCAGAGTCGCATAAAGGCGACTTTGGCAGACTTCTTGTGATCGGCGGAAGCGACACCTATTCAGGTGCGCCGACGTTCACAGCTCTGGCTGCTCTCAGAACCGGTGTGGACCTAGTCTTCATCGCAGCCCCCATGGAGACGGCATACGCGATATCTTCGATGTCTTCCGACCTGATTACCGTGAAGCTCGAGGGCGAGCAGTTGAATATGAGCAACCTGCCAGTCATAAGGCGACACCTTGAGAAGGCGACAGCCGTTGCCATAGGTCCCGGTTTAGGATTGCAGAAAGAGACGGCGGACGCGGTGAAGGAGATCATCAGAGTCACGGAAGGAATGAAAAAACCGATGTTGGTCGATGCCGATGGGCTGAAAGCCTTCGCACAATCCAAACGTAGGATCAAGACCCCAGCAGTCTTGACCCCTCATGTCGGCGAGTACCAGATTCTCACGGGAACAAGCTTGTCGGCGCAAGTCAACGAACGAGCCGAAGCAGTTCGGAGAACAGCCCAAGACCTTGACTCTACAATTCTTCTAAAGTCCAATGTGGACATTATCTCGGACGGGAGCAGGGTGAAGCTAAACTTCACGGGAAACCCTGGCATGACCGTTGGCGGAACAGGCGATGTTCTCTCAGGGATTGTCGCCGCCTTCTTGGCTCAGGGGGTCAGTCCCTTCGAGGCTGCTGTGGCGGGAGCATTCATAAACGGCGCTGCTGGAGACTTCGTGAAGGCTGAGAAAGGGTATCACATGGTTGCTACTGATCTGCTCGACTGGATACCGAAGGTCATCGACAATCCCATGTGCCACTTGACCTTGAAAAGGGGCGACATCAGCAAGCATTCGTAGGCAACTACAGTCTCTCGCATATGGACGTGAGGCTTGGTGGAACTCGACTTAGTGTTGCCGGCTGCAGTCTCTCTGATAGCGTCGGCTTCGGTGCTGCTTTACGGTAGGTTTCATAAGAAGATTAGCTTCTTGCTGGAAGAGAGCTCAATTGGCGCGCGTGACGTTGTGGTCATGGTTGCCTCGATGGGACTTATGATCACAGCCATCGCGTTCATCCCAAAGCAGGCAGTCCAGATTCTCTTCATAATCGCCTACTCGTACATGCTGTTCTCATTTGCCTACATCGCTTTTAGGAAATGGTATGTGGCAATCTTGCCGCCGGCCGCATTTGTGCTTCTGTACAACTACTACTGGGAGCTGCCAGTCTTCAACTTGTTCGTGGCTCTCTTCGCTGTTATGATCCCAGTCTATATCGGCTCAATCTTCTCATGGCGGACAACATGGATCTTCGTTGTCTTGCTGACTGCGATGGACATCATCCAAGTCTTCGGGACAGGATTTATGATCGCATCCGCAAGCAAGATGATAGAGCTCAAGCTCCCTGTCTTGCTAATTCTTCCCACGTTCCCGGCCAAGACTATGATCGGCTTGGGGCTGGGAGACATCTTCATGTCTGGTCTTCTGGCAGTTCAGACATCACTTAAGAGAGGAAGGAATGCTGGGATCATGACCGCTGCAATGGTCGGCGTCGCAATATTCGTGTTCGAGGCGGCCCTTTTCAACGTAGCGGCTTTCAGG
>Ga0315310_10000540_pt1 | contig 24370 bp, 20 predicted proteins | sample TDP5_MG_FD_203630 | JGI IMG/M metagenome (GOLD analysis project Ga0315310, IMG submission 203630) | Freshwater sediment microbial communities from Lake Towuti, South Sulawesi, Indonesia - TDP5 | ecosystem: Environmental > Aquatic > Freshwater > Lake > Sediment | place: Indonesia: South Sulawesi...
ACTGCGCTATAGATTGGCATATGGGAATGTAGAGTTCCTCCGAGACCGATAAGCCTAAAGCTGACATGGCTGCTATTGGCGGCTTCGGGTCTTCGGGTCGTCGAGACTTAATCGTTATCTTATCTTTACCGAATCCCAAGGTAACTTCTGAGGGAGCGTTTTGGAGGCTCTCTTTCACCTCATTTTCGGTGAATTGGACGATCCTTTCGGTTTCAGGACAGAACAGACCCAGCTCCAGAGCTAGTGTGTAGCCTGCCTCCCAGAACTCGTCTGCTAGACTCAGGTCGGTGTTTATGGGATTGAGGGGGTCAAAGAGTTTTTCAAGCCCATGCTCCTTCAGGATACTTCTGGTCCGAGTTGGAACTATCTTTATATCCCACTCCTTCTTCGTGGTAATCTTTCCTGTCAGAGTTTTATCAAGGACATCTAATAGTCTTGAAACCATTTGATTTCACCTCCGAGCCCCTATTTTTTGGGGGTTTTCTCGGCTTCCCCGCCCTTCCCTAATAGTCGTTCACAAAGTTCCACGGCTCCCTCAGCGTTTTTAGACCAGCCGTCAGCACCTATCTGCTCCGCAGCTGCAGGGTAAATAGCAGCTCCGCCGACTATAACATAGTGGTTGTCACGGATCCCCATATCCTTGAGTCTTTGAACAACGTCCCTCATATAATACATGGATGGGGAGAGGAGGCATGACATGGCTATGATTTCAGCGTTCTCTTTGATCGCTGTTTCAACGAAAAGTTTTGGATCCACATCCGACCCTAAGTCAAGTACCTCGTAACCGTTGATGCGTAGAAGCGTGGCTACGATGTTCTTTCCTATATCGTGGATGTCGCCGAATATGGTTCCGATAACGACCTTTCCACGCCTCAGCTTCTTCGCCGCCTCGACCGATATCTTTGGTAGTAAGATATTTAGCGCTGCGTACACTGTGTCGGCAGCCATCATGAGCTCAGGTAGGTAGACTTCGAGGTTCTCATATTTCTCTCCCATTATGTCCATGCCTTTCTGAAGCCCTTCCCTTATCACTTCAAGGGGATCAATTCCTGATTCAAGCACTTGGTGGGCAACTCTTTTGATTCCTTCCTCGTCGAAACGAATGACCATCTCCCTAATTTCTTCAATCAACTTATTTTTTTCCATTTTAAAGCAAGAATTCTTTTAACCCGCTATTAAAACTTTCGAAAATGGACTGAATGATGGGTTTGACAAATTATCTAGATTAAGTGCAAAATTTTTAAATTACACGCGACTAGGTAACTATTTTCACATTGATAGGAGTGGGATCAACAGTGAGAGGAATAGCTAAGACTGCTTGGGTGGTAATCGTAATACTGGTTATAGCTGCAGCAATCGCAGGATACGCTTACTACCAGTTTTACGCCGCGCCTCCTCCGCCACCAGCTAAGCTACGTGTAGCTGTAATCTACGTGACGCCGATTGAGGAGCCTTGGAACACGGTGCTGCATGAAGCTATGACTTGGGCTACTAAGGAATTAGATGTTGAATACGTTTACTCAGAAAAGGTTGACACGGCGGATGTGGAACGAGTGGAGAGAGAATACATAGCTGCGGGATACGAGATCATATTCGCTCACAGCTGGGGCTTTCACCCGGTAACGATCAAGGTAGCCGAGGAGTTCCCCGACGTATCCTTCGCCCAGGGATCAGGACCAACAGATATAGACTATCCTCCCAATGTTGTGATGTATGACTATTGGATTGAAGACGCCGCTTACCTAGCTGGGATGACGGCTGGCCTCATGACCAAGACCAACACCATAGGGGTAGTAACGGCCTTCGAGACTCCGGATGTCAACAGGCTTGTTAACGCCTTCATAGCGGGCGCCAAATCCGAAAACCCGGCTGCAAAGGCCAAGGTTATCTTCTTAGAGAGCTGGTTTGACCCTGTTAAGGGCAAGGAGGCTGCCTTAGCCCTGCTAGAGGCTGGAGCTGACTTCATATACGCCGAGAGATTCGGAGTCTTTGAAGCCATCAAGGAAAGCGGGAAGCCGGCCTATGCCTTCGGCAACATCGTTGACCAGACCGACCTAGCCCCGAATATAGTGCTTGCAAATATAGCATGGGACTTAAAAACCTTTGTTAAGCAGCTCATAGACATGAAGAGGGCAGGTGAATGGAAAGGCGGCATCTTTCGCTGGGGCATGAAGGAGGGTTGGGCAAAACTCATATGGAACCCTACGCTCAAGGCCAAAGTGCCCTCCGACGTTCTAAGCAAGGTGGAAAAGGCGCAGGAAGACATAATTGCCGGCAAGCTAGCAGTTCCGATCTATGAAGACTGGAAGCCAGAACGATGGGAGTGACTCGCCAACACCACCCCTCATTTTTTTGTGGCGAAGACATAGAGCCTCGCGTACTCATGAAGGACATCACCAAAATCTACCCAGGCGGCGTTGTAGCCAACAGGAACATCGACTTCGATGTTGGCAGGGGCGAGATTCATGCTTTACTAGGTGAGAATGGCGCCGGTAAAACCACATTAATGAAGATACTCTCGGGCTGTCTGAGACCTACAGTGGGCAAAATAATCATAGATGGACGAGAGGTTCGATTCCGCTCTCCAAAGGAGGCTCTCAAGCATAAGATAGGCATGGTTCATCAGCACTTCACTCTGATTCCGTCCTTAAGCGTCGTTGGAAATACGATATTAGGCCTAGAGGAGAAGGGACCCATACTTGACTTAGAAAAGGCTGTAGGCGAGATCGAAGCTCTTGCCAGCAAGACGGGGCTTCCTGTAGACCCAAGAGCATCCGTGCACACGCTGTCCGTGGGCGAAAAGCAGAGAGCGGAGATTCTACGTCTCCTTTACCGTGAAGCAGAGATTCTGATCTTCGACGAACCCACATCGATGCTCTGCGGATCTGAAGTGGACTCCCTGTTTAACACCCTTAAGCAGTTGGCGTCCAGAGGTTGCTCCATAATCTTCGTCACACATAAGATGAAGGAGGCTCTAGCGATAAGCGATCGCCTCACAGTTTTGAGGGCGGGGCTCGCAGTAGCAACGATGAGCCGCAGCGAAGCGTCAGAGGAGAAGCTAATCGAATTGATTATAGGCAGAGTTAGTTACCCTCTTGCGGCTCCAAAGATGTTTGCCCCTGCTTTAGCCAGAGATGTGTTAGTCGTCAATGATCTACATGTTAAGGACGATCGGGGTAGCCTAGCTGTTAGAGGAGCCTCCCTGACGGTCAAAGAGGGGGAGATCTTCGGTTTAGCAGGGGTAGTAGGAAACGGTCAGAAGGAGCTGGTTGAAGCCATAGTGGGCCTACGGGCGCCAATCAAAGGCAGCGTTCATCTAGATAAGGCGCCTACAACAGGATCCCCCGCCCGCTTCATTATGGCTGGAGGAGCATACGTGCCAGCTGATAGACTCGGAAGGGGAATAGCCCTGGACCTCGACGTATCCCTCAACTCTTCTCTAAAGAAGTTGAGGGAAAAGGATTTCGCGCGTAGAGGCTTGGTGAACAAGTCGAAGATAGTGGAATTCGCCAGGAGGGTTGTTAAAAGGTTCAACGTAATGACGCCCTCCTTGGACACGCCGGTCAAATTTCTGTCAGGCGGCAACATTCAAAAGTTAATCGCTGGGAGAGAATTTGAGACTGTTTTAAGGGTTCTCATAGCCGAGCAGCCGACGGCCGGCCTCGACGTAAGGACGACTAACCGGGTCTATCAATCGCTCCTCGAACTGAAGGGTAGAGGCGTTGGTGTTCTGCTCATATCTACGGACCTAGACGAGATCTTAGCAGTGAGTGACCGCATAGGCGTCATCTACAACGGAAGGATAGTTGCCGTGTTCAGCGCGTCTGAAGCTACGCCCCAGCGGATAGGCGCATACATGCTGAAGGGTGAGTCAGATCTTGAATCGCGTTAAAAAGATGATAAATCGCATCAAAAGGATGAAGGAACGCAGGCTACTGTACCAGCTGCTCCTCATACGCGTGGCCACCTCCTTCTTCGCAGTTGGTTTAACCCTACTGGTTGGAGCCGTATTCATAGTGCTGGCTGGATCTGACCCATTCACGGCTTACTATTGGATGTATCAGGGCTCCTTAGGCAGCGTGTCCATCATAGTCGAAACCCTCGTCAGATCGACCCCGATATTATTAGTGAGCCAGGGTCTAGCTGTGGCGTTTACAGCCAGGCTGTGGAACATAGGCGCAGAGGGTCAACTGTACATGGGTGGGATGCTAGCTTCTATAGCCGCTATAATGCTTCAGGGTCTGCCCGGTTACTCGGCGATTCCTGTTATCCTGCTCTTGGCGGGTTTGGCCGGAGCATTCTGGGCTCTGATACCGGCTGTGCTCAAAGCCTACTATGAAATAAACGAGGTGTTCACAACGTTGATGTTGAACTACATCGCATTATACATTGTCAGCTACCTGTTAGTAGGGCCTTTCAGAGACCCTGTCTCCCAGTTTCCCGAGACGCAGACGGTAAGCAAGGAGCTCTGGCTGCCCATCATGATTCAAGGCACAAGGCTTCATGCGGGCGTGTTGCTGACGGTGTTCATCGCGACACCCGTCGTCTACTTTATACTTAAAAAGACGGTCTTCGGTATGCGCCTAGATATATTGGGAGCGAACCCAGAAGCCGCTCGCTACTCGGGAGTAAATATCGTTAAAGAAATCGTATTAAGTTTAATTTTCAGCGGGTTCTTAGCTGGTGTTGCTGGCGGCGTAGAGGTGCTGGGAATTCAGCACAAGATGAGAATGGAGATCTCGCCAGGCTACGGTTACACGGGAATAGCTGTAGCCCTCCTCGGGTATCTTAACCCCGTAGGCATATTGGTTGCCTCACTCTTCATGGGCGGAGTTATGAATGGTAGCTCCACGATGCACAGAATGGCCCGCATCCCTGTAGGAATGGCTTACCTAATACAAAGTCTGGCTATCCTGTTTATAATGGTCGGTTATTTAATTCAGGGGAAGTTGACCGCAAGGCTTTTTGAAAGACTGGAGGAACATAGACCTGCTTGAAGAGATCATCATAGGAATGATTGCAGCATCGATTCGGCTTGTCACGCCACTCATACTTGCAGGAGTGGGTGAGCTACTGGTCGAGAGGGGCGGCATACTCAACTTGAGCGTGGAAGGCATGATGCTTATAGGGGCCTTCGCCGGTTTCGTGGTCACCTACTTTTTCGGCGATCCATGGCTAGGGGTCTTGATCGCAGCCTTATCGGGTTTAGCATTGGCGCTCCTTTTCGGGCTTCTGACCGTTACATTTTCTTTGGATCAAGTGGTCTCAGGCTTGGCCTTTAACTTGGTGGCGATAGGTGCTACATCCTACATCTATAGGGCAACTTTCGGCTGGTACGTCAGCCCTGTACCTCCACACGTGAACAGACTGATCACCGATGTAAGGTTACCTATCTTATCGGATCTACCCATAGTGGGCTCAGCCCTTTTCACCCATAATCCCTTCACCTACCTCGCAGTTGTATTCATCTTGCTCTCAGCCTACTTATTGTCGAAGACGACTTGGGGGCTAAACATACGGGCAACAGGTGAAGACCCCCTCATAGCCGAGTATCTTGGAATAGGCACCTACAGGATTCGCTACGTTTTGCTTGCCCTTGAAGGCACCCTTGCTGGCGTAGCTGGCTCTCTGCTATCAGTATCACAATATAATATGTTCCTAGACAACATGACCATGGGTAGAGGCTACATCGTCATAGCATTGATCATCTTAGGCCGATGGATGCCTGGCCGTTTTCTTGCCGCTGGTGCGTTGTTCGCCTTTATCGATGCTTTGCAGCTGAGGATACAGGCCTCAGGAATAACCTGGTTCCCTCACCAGTTTGCTCTTATGCTGCCCTACCTCACCACACTACTAGCCCTGCTTCTTGTAGGTCGGAGGGTCAAGGGACCAGCTGGACTGGGAAAGCCCTATAAGAGAGTAAGATGAGGCTTGGCCGATGGCATTTCTGGACGAATGCAATGTTAATCCTCTCGCGTTTGTAGATGGGATCTTGAAACTTAAGGATGGTGCATATCAAAAAAGCTAATTGAAAGTAGGTTTATCCTTTTTATGAGTAGGCGAATGCTTTAAGGAGCTGAAATTATTGACACAGATTAAATTACGTGGAAAGGACCTGATAACGACGCAGGAATGGACGATAGAGGAAATAGAAGCCACACTAAACCTAGCTAAAGAGTTTAGAAGCAAATACGCCAAGTGCAAGATCCCTGAGCTACTCGAAAGGAAAACCTTCTTCATGCTTTTCTACGCACCCTCCACGAGAACAAGAGCTGCCTTTGAGGCGGCTACGACTCTATTGGGGGGTCACGCGCAGTTTATCGACGTTTCCACAACAAGACTTGGGGAAGGTGAGGCAATCAAAGACGTGGCGAGAATGTATGAAGTTTACGGCCAAGGACTTGGAATACGGGTGCTTGACGAAGTAATAGACTACGTATACGGCAAAGGAAATATGGTGGTACGCGAATACGCGCAGCACGCACGAATCCCAGTCATTAACATGGCTTGTTGCTCCTTCCACCCCACACAAGGACTAGCGGACCTAATGACCGTTCGAGACAGACTGGGTGAAGTTAAAGGGAAAAAATACGCGGTCATGTGGGGATATTCAAGAAAATTCAGAGGAAGGTGTAGCATCCAAGAGGAAATGCTAATTATGACCCGTTTCGGAATGGACGTAGTGGTCACTCACCCGCCTGGATTTGAGTTGGACCCCAAACTTGTGGATGTCGCGAGAAACAACGCCGCCAACAGCGGAGGAAGCTTAGAAATCAGTCACGACTATAAATCCGCCCTAGAGGGAGCGCATGTAGTTTTTCCGAGAAATTGGGCCAGCGCGGCTTTACTTAAGGTTGGTGCAAGGGAATTTGGGAGAGAGAAAGAGTTGAGGCTTCATGAAAAATATAGAGACTGGGCTCTCACAAGTGACCTTGTGGACCTGATGGATAGGAAAGCGATCGTAACGCACGTTATGCCCGTGTTTCGAGGGGAGGAAGCTGAAGACGATGTCATGGATAGTGATCGCTCGGTGATCTACAACCAAGCAGAGAACGGCCTCTACACGAAGATGGCTGTTTTGGCATTAACACTAGGAGAATAAAGCCTGCAAAGCTGAGATCAACGTATCCAAGCTATTTTATTGATTTTTCAAATTCTTTAATGCTAGGTGTGATCGTAGGGACCTCTTTAAACCTTCTCACGACCACCTCAGGATCCTTCAATCCGTTTCCGGTGATTAACACGACGGTGGTTTCGTCTTTTCCCACGATGCCTTCATCAAGAAGATTAATTAACCCCGCGAGTGAGGCGACCCCGGATGGCTCGGCAAACATCCCTTCTGTGGAGGCAAGAAGCCTTTGAGCCTCAAGTATATCCTCGTCGGAAACCCCTTCAGCTGTTCCTCCAGTTTCCCTTAAGGCTATCAGGCCTGCGTCTCCATCCCACGGAAACACGTCAGCTAGCCCTCCAGCGATGGTGTCAGGATGTTCCCACGGCTTGATTTCAAACGGACCCTTTCCCTCCTTGAAGGCTCTCACCAAAGGAGCGCACCCAACTGGTTGTATAGCAGCAAATTTTGGCATGGAGTCGACAAAGCCAAGACGGTAAAAGTCTTTGAAGCCCTTCCAAACTCCAGTGAGGAGGCAAGCTGAACCAGTTGGAACCATGATCCAGTCTGGCACTTTCCAGCCTAACTGCTCCACTATCTCATACGACATGGTCTTAGGTCCCTCAACTTGATAGGGGTTGAAGGGTCCAAAGCTGGGGCAGGGATACCAACCATACTTTTCGACTACCATACGCAACATTTGCACCGTGGGGTCCACGCCCTCCTCCACCGCCCTCACCTTCGTAACACGTGCTCCATACAAGTGAATCTGAGCGATTTTAGCAAGGGACGCGAACTCTAAAACGAAGGCATAGCATTTCAGTCCGGCTTTTGCAGAATATGCCGCGAGAGAAGCCGCAGCGTTACCGCTAGAAGCTATCACCACGTTTCGGGCGTTAAATTCAAGCGCTTTAGAGACTCCCACCGCCATGGAGCGATCCTTGAAGGAACCCGTGGGGTTTCTGGTTTCATCCTTTAGGTAGAGGTTTTTTAGCCCTATTTTCTTAGAAAGGTTATGCGCTTTAAGGAGTGGAGTGGCGCCTTCTCCCAGCGTAATAGTGTTCCCTTCGTCTAGGATTGGAAGGAGTTCACGATATCTCCATACACCAAGAGGACGCTTAACAAAGGTTTTTTTCGTCACTCTTTTAGCTAATGCTGTGTAGTCGTAGTGAATGTCGAGGCGTCCGTCGTCCTTACGAGCGCACATGCAAATTTTTGTTTCTGGAGAATGCTCTGTCCCACAACGAGCGCACCTCAACCCGCTGACAAAGGACACAATACTTCACCACCTCACTGAGTTTTGGGTTACCTCACCCCGGCCACTTTTTAACGACCTCGGCTACTTTTAAAACGTTGCCAAGCGTCTATTTACGTTTTCCAAAGAACATTAGTCCCATCCTTTTCGCAGACGTATTTAAAGCCAACTTCAAGGCAGATGTGTTCGAGTAGAACAAATATTCATAAACTTTATAAGACCAGCATGATCATTTACTCTTGACGCATCCTAAGTCCAAAGGATGCGTTCCTTGCGCGTTGCGCATTACATTTAATCTTTCTTTCGAAGTAAATCCTCTGACTTTATTACTTTTGGTGTCTCATATCCCATTTTTCGGAGCATTTCTACATATTCCTCATCAATTAGGGACCAGACCACAAGGAAATCCGTTTGTTTATCCCAGAAAAGCACATCTTCCTCGAATGAAAGATTTTTCATTGACCCCTTACTCTCAAACGCCATGTTTGCTGTGATGTTGTAAATTGGACTCCACTCAAAACTTTTCTTTACAGGTTCTCTCGGTCTTCCAGGGTCCCACACGTGGAAGAATATTGGGTGTTTCAAATATGGTATGGTGTCCATGTCTATTGCAATATCCGGGACGGAAGGCTTGATTTTTTCACTGCTATCGCCCAGATTATGGAACTTTAACTTTCTTTTTCCTTCGTAAGAGGAACATTGATTTCTTATTGGTTGAAAAAGAGAACGCCCATCTACCGTTCCACGCTGAAATATCTCTATTAGTTTTAGTGCTAAGTCAGCCACAGAAATCAACGGAGGACACTCCGCACCACTGAAAAATATTCTCTTATTCACCTCACTGCTAATTAGTTCTCTCCAAGCTGGAGTTACCTTTCCCTCAAAATGGTCTAAATCTAAAACTAAAGAGCTCTCCGTAGCACCATATGTTCTGAGATACCACCATGCGCAGACATGAGGAAAAGCATTCTTAGTGTATTCAAGGTAAGTAAGTGGCTCAAGTCTTTGAAGTCTCGTCTTGCCAAACATGGAGATATATGGTTGCGCATAGTAAGCACAATAGATATCGATATGTTCGATACAATCTTCCAGTTTGTCGATCAGATTAGAAACAATGGTTGGTGTTTTTTCCTTTGCTTGTTTCAGAAGATGAGCTGCTTTGTAGACTCTTTTCTTCCGTGAAATCTTAGCCATATTTAAGATCTCTTGAAGGCATTGATCATATCTCTTTCGAAATTCATCTCCATCATTAGTTGTGACCGAGACTCCGAGAAGCGCTTTGAATGGTTTTCCTTTTTCACCAGTAAGTGACACGCTTTCTCTCTTTAGAAGCATTGAGTCGAAACCCACATACATTTTGAAACCCACTTTAATGAGTTGCACATCTACGTTTAAAACAATATCTTTCCCTACTCCGAGCGTCCTTTCAATCACAAATCCTGTAAAGTCTCACCCCAAAACACAAAAAAGGAGTTTGCGGAGAAATCGCCACTCAGGTTAAAATACACATTTTCATAACATACACGGCTTAAGATTAAAGAATTGTCACTTTTCCGTCCTTCAGCATAACTTTAATCAAAGTTTTTACAACATGTCCTGTTTCTCTCTTGACGAGGGAAACTCCATTAAATTCAGTTCGCTCAATAACCGCAACAATATCGTGAATAATCACCCCGTGTTGTTTAAGAGCCTTAATAATGGAGGCGAACGTGCCGCCGGTGGCGATGATAGAATCCACGAGAACTACTGTTTCTCCAGACTTCACCTCGTCGATGTACATTTTAGTCTCTTCATAACCAGTCCGTTTCACTATCTCAATCTCATTGGGCAACCCATATTTGCGCTTACGAATTACGTTCATGGGGATTCCAGTAACCAGGGACAAGGCCGCTGCTAGATGAATCCCCATGGCCTCGGGAGTGAGAATTTTGTCCACCCCCTCGAGATCTGTTGTTCGTGCGATTTCGAAGGTGCACCCCCAGAGCATTTCAGACGATATGCTAGGGAAACCGGTGGACAGTGAGTTAATAATATAATCATACTCAACTCCATCTGGAAGGCGGAGCTTCACAGTCTTAGCACTTCGCAAATCCTCCTTAACTTCCCTCAGCCAGTCCAACCTCTTTTCCTCAGAATCCAATTTAAACGATTGAGCATAAAACCATGACTAACTTTAAATCCTAAGAGTAAAGATAATTGCGTTAGAAAAACCATTTCGATTTTATCGTTATGTTGGCTCTTCTGGTGACAGCCAAGCCTCGTTCCTCCGCCTCCTCCAACACCCGTTGTTCATCTATAGTTTTTACTATCCGGTTTTCCATGAGGATCTTGCCATCTACGATGACTGTGTGAACATCGCTGCCGTTGGCGGCGTACACCATGTGAGAGACTGGGTTGTGCAGTGGCGTCAGGTGCGGCTTCTTAAAATCTACTAACACAATGTCAGCCTTTTTGCCCGGCATGATGGCTCCGATCTCGTTGCTTAAGCCTATTGCCTCACTCCCATTGACCGTAGCCATTTCAATAACCGCCTCCGCAGGCATGACCAGCGGGTCCAAGGAATGAACCTTATGAAGTAGTGCGGCAAGCTTCATTTCACGAATCATATCGTAACAATTGTTACTAGGGCCTCCGTCGCATCCAAGTGAAACAGTTACACCGGCTTGTAACATCTCTGGGACCCTAGCGATCCCCGACGCAAGCTTCATGTTGGATGCGGGACAGTGGCAAACCCTTGTACCCGATTTTGCCAGCATACGGATTTCTTTGGATGTTAACCAAACCGCGTGGGCCAGAAGGACGTTTGGACCTAGGAGATCGACGCTTTTCGCAAACTCCACAGGGAGCATGTTGAACTCTTTCTCAGTGTACTCGACATCCTCCTTAACCTCAGCCAAGTGTATGGTAATGCCGGTGTGGTATTCCTTAGCGAGTTGACTAACTTCTCGATATAGCTCAGGCGAGCACGCCCCAGGTGTTCTAGGACCAAACCACACATGAATTCGCCCATCGGCTTTTCCGTTCCATTTTCGGATCATTCGAACAGTCTCATTGAGAGATTGTTCTCTGGTTTCGATCATTCCCTCATGCATGATAGCTTCGTGTGTTCCATACCCCGCGGTATCCATGACCGTTTTAGACAAGACCGCCCTCATCCCGGATTGCCTAACCGCCTCCGCAATACCGTCAAACCCGTATCGTGTATGAAGCATTGATTCGACGAAGCAGACCGTACCCGACTTGATCATTTCGAGCATGCAGAGAAGAGCGCTTATTTTGCCGTCTTCTTTCGTATAATGCCCCTGAAGGGGCCACACCCTTTCCCTAAGCCACTCAACCAATGAAACATCGTCAGCGCACCCTCGAATCAACGCTTGAGCAAGATGAACATGACAATCTATCAGCCCCGGCATGACCATCATTCGAGACGCATCGAAAACCCTCTCTGCGGAGGTATATTCCTTCTTCACTTTCTCAGTTTTACCGACAGCTACAATTTTGTCGCCTTCAATGGCGACGGCTCCATCCTCGATTATGTGTCGCTGAGGATCCATAGTCACAACGATTCCGTGTTGAATGAGAAAGTCGACCAAAATTTTACCTCCAACCGTTTAAAAATAGCATATTCTCGTAAAGGCTTTGCGAACAAAAGGTTATTAGCATCCCTAATATATTTTTTGAAGAAGCGATAGTTGAAAGAATAATCAAAACACTCATGGACGGTGAACGGGTGGTTAGGAAGTTTTTGGTGATAGACCCAGAGAAGTGCACTGGTTGTCGAATCTGCGAGCTGGCTTGCTCCTTTCATCATACGAAGGAGTTTAACCCAAAGCGGACGCGAATAGCTGTTTTGCGAAACGAAGAGACCGGGATCAATATACCGATGGTCTGTCAACAATGCGAGGTTCCGCTGTGCGAGGAAGCTTGTCCAACCGGAGCCACCTACCGAGATGAGAAAACTGGAGCCTTGCTGATCGATGAGGAAAAGTGCATTGGTTGCAGAATGTGCATCTATGCCTGCCCATTTGGCGGCCCCTCAATTGACCCTCTAACGATGATGACCATCAAATGCGATCTATGCGGCGCAGAACCCCAGTGTGTTAAATTTTGCCCAAGAAGAGCAGTGGAGTACTTGAAAGCTGACAGGGTTGGGATCATGAGGAAAAAGGCCAGCGCGGGGAAGATTTCAAAAATGATAACCCTGGCGTTGGGTGTATGAAGGTGACCTCAATGTTTAGGTATAAGGGCTATAAAGGGACTTATCTGCGAGTTAATTTGTCCACAAGCCGGATTCAAAAGAATCCTTTGCCGGAAAGCCTCGCCCGAGACTATTTAGGTGGAACAGGTTTTTGCGCTAAAATTCTCTGGGACGAGGTCGGTCCAGGAATCGGCTCTTTAGAGCCAGAAAATCGATTAATTTTTGCTACAGGACCCCTCACCGGCGCCTTCTTTACTCCTGCCGGAAGATTTGTGATCGCCGCGAAGTCGCCGTTAACAGGAATCTGGGGAGAATCCCATTCTGGCGGCAATTGGGGTCCCGAATTAAAGTACGCGGGGTATGACTTCGTAATTTTTCAAGGGAAATCGGAGAAACCGATCTACCTTTACATCGACGACGAGTATGTTGAGTTGCGAGAAGCACATCATTTATGGGGTAAGAACACCAGAGAAACAATAAAAAGCATCCGTGAGGAGCTGGGCGACGACACGATTGAGGTCGCCTGCATTGGGCCAGCCGGAGAAAACATGGTGCGATACGGTTGCATCATGGTGGACTTTTATCGAGCGGCTGGCAGAGCAGGGTTAGGCGCGGTGATGGGTTCAAAAAACCTAAAGGCGGTGGCCGTGCATGGAACAGGAAGCGTTGAGGTTGCGGACCCAGAAAAATACATGGAAGCGGCGGATTCCGCGTTCAGAAAAATCACAACAGGTGAATGGGGAGAGGTGTGTGAAACCTCACTAGGCCTGTATGGAACCCCTAATCTGGTGACCGCTGTCAACGCGATTGGACGGCTTCCCACAAAGAATCATTGGACAGGGGTATTCGAAGCAACGGAGAAAATAGGTCCAAACATCCTCCGGAAGAATTACCGAATTGCAAGGGAATCGTGCTTCTCCTGTGGGATTCAGTGCAAGTTTGTTTCGCATGTTAAAAGGGGACGTTACAAAGACACGTTAACCGGCGGTCCAGAGTTTGAGACGATTATGGCCCTCGGATCCAATTGTTTGAATGACGACATTGAAGCGATCATTTACGCCAATCGACTCTGCAACTTGTACGGAATTGACACCATTTCCTGCGGAAAGACCATTTCCTTTGCCATGGAATGCTACGAAAACAATATATTAAGCAAGGAGGACGCCGACGGGGTGGATTTGACATGGGGCAACGCGGAAGCAATAATTACGCTGATACACAAAATCGCGAAACGAGAGGGACTCGGCAACGTTTTAGCCGAGGGAGTTAAGAGGGCCGCTGAAGTCATCGGCAAAGGGGTGGAGCGGTACGCGATACAAGTGAAGGGAATGGAAGCTTCGGGGCAAGATCCCCGAGCACAAAAGTCGGTCGGGCTGACCTACGCTATTTCATGCCGAGGCGCGGATCATTTGAGGGCTCTGAGCAGCCTCGAGGAGTTGGGATTCGGTGAGACCATCGGGAAGAGATTCGGAAAGAAAAAGGCTGCAGAGATTCAGAATCTTCTTTCTACAACGTATAAGGCGCAGGTTGTGAAGGATGTAGAGGACTTGTATGCGATTGTTGATTCTCTGTTAATATGTAAGTACGGGACTATGTGGCCGCCAGTTTATTATTTTGATGATCTTGCGAGGCTGATCCCGCTCTTGACTGGTATGGAGGAATATGGTGACCTCAAACATCTGAGGTTGACGGCTGAGAGAATATGCAACCTAAGAAGAGCGTTCAACATCAGAGAGGGGATGACAAGGAAAGACGATGCTCTGCATCCACGGTTCATGAGGGAGCCTATGCCGGATGGACCGGCGAAAGGACACGTCTGCCACCTCGAGCCCATGCTCCGCGAATATTATGAACTGCGTGAGTGGGACAAGGCAACCGGGTTGATACCTCGCAGAACCCTTGAAAAATTCGGACTAGGGGACGTAGCCGACCAGTTAGAGAGAATGGAAAAGCTTCCATAGCGGGATGTGTATGGTTAAAGTTTCCGTGAAAATTGTGGGTATCGAGTTCAGGAACCCTGTTATGAATGCGGCTGGTCCTCCAGGGAGAAACGGCAAGGCACTTCAAGAAGTCGCTAAGGGAGGAGCTGGGGCACTAGTAGCCAAGACGATCAGCGTTAATCCAGCGGAGGTACCTCGACCCTGCATGATCGTTGTTGATCGAGGTGAACTCCATTTTCACGGTTTGTTCACGCTTCAAGATAGGCTTGTACGCGTGACTAAAAGCACATTGAAGGTTCCTAAGGGACTAATGAACGCCGAACTTTGGTCGGATCTACCCTACGAACAATGGTTAGAGAAAGAGTACGGCGTGGCTAAGACGACGGGGCTCCCATTGATCGCCAGCATCGGTTATACACCGGATGAGGTGATGAAGCTTGGTCCCCTGGTGCAACGAGCAGGAGTAGACGCCATAGAGTTTTCAACCCATTATCTAGGAGCGGACCCTAAACCCGTCATTGAAGTTACAAGGACGCTGAGAGAAGCGGTTGAGATACCAATCTTTGCTAAGCTCAGCCCCCACGCGGTGGATATCGCCATGTTTGCAAAGGCGGTGGAGGCGGCAGGTGCAGACGGCATCGTAGCAATCAACACGCTTGGGCCATGTCTTCACATAGACATTGAAACAGGGAAACCCCTACTCGGTGGCAAAGACGGCTTCGGATGGCTCTCAGGGCCAGCCATAAAGCCGCTTGCGATAAGGTGCGTCGCGGAAATCGCGAGAACCGTGAAAATCCCCGTGTTCGGGGTAGGAGGTATTATGAACGGGGCTGACGCCATCGAACACATAATGGCGGGAGCGTCGGCAGTACAGGTTTGTAGTGGGGCCATCTTGGAGGGCCCAACCATTTATAGAAGGATTGTAGATGAAATTAGGGGCTTTTTGAAAGATCACGGATACGACTCTGTTGAGGATATTCGGGGAGTTGCACTGCCGTATTTACCTGAAAAACCGCTGAGAACTAAGGCTATCCCACCATTTGTTGACCAAGAACTCTGCAAAGGCTGCAAGATTTGTGAGCAGGTATGCAGCTATGAAGCGATTAAGCTCATTGAAGGGGAAAAAACCCTTAAAGTCGTGATCGACGAGGATAAATGCTACGGTTGTGGTCTCTGCGTGAGCATCTGTCCTACACGAGCATTGGCATTTGAGGAGGATACGAGATGAAACCAGCATTACAGAAAGTTCTATTTGTGAGTTCTGAACGATGCGTCGGCTGCCGAGTTTGTGAGTTAGCTTGCTCGGCTCACCACGAGCGGTCCTTCAACCCGGCAAAATCACGTATTCACGTCGTTAAATGGGATGGAAAGGGGCTCGATGTACCCATGGTTTGTCAGCAATGCATCAAACCTCCATGTGTGGCGGCTTGCCCTGTTGAAGCGTTCTACCGTGACGAAAAAACCGGGGCGGTCCTGATCAATGACGATGTTTGTATCGGTTGCCGACTATGCATTGAAAAGTGCCCCTTCGGCGGGATCTCCATAGACCCAGACAAAGAAAGGATGGTTAAGTGCAACTTGTGTGGCGGAGATCCGCGGTGCGTGAAATATTGCCCTACAGAGGCGCTGCAATACGCCAAGGCGGATCGAATGATCATGCTGAAAAAGTGGAAGGGAGCAGAGAAGATGGCTAACCTGTTAGAGCAAGTGATCATCATGGAGGGAGGCTGAGATGGCGAAGGTTGTAGTTAAATTTTTTACCACCCTAAGGGAGTTGACAGGCGAAAGCCAAACAGAGGTTAGAGGCGACACCGTAGCCGAGATCGTTGAGAGAGTCGTCGAAAAGTATGGTTCCAAATTACGGAACACGCTTTTGGATAAAGAAACTGGTCGAATAAAGCCCTTCTACACCATACTCGTTAACGGCATTCGACTAAGCCCTCGTGAAGGCTTGGATACAGAGGTCAAAGATGACGACGTGATCGCGATTTTTCCACCGGTTGGTGGCGGATGATGAGGTTCCCGTATAAGGGGTATGCGGGCCAGTTTCTCCGGGTAAATTTAACGGAAAAAACCGTAAAGAAACGCCTGTTAACGAAGAAGCTGGCTCGTGGTTATGTCGGCGGCAGCGGCTTCGCCGCTAGGATTCTTTATGATGAGATTAAGCCTCGAATTGATCCCTTCAGCCCGGAGAACAAGCTTTTCGTGGGCACAGGTCCCCTAACAGGGACGTTTTGGCCATCTACGGGGCGGTATGTGTTCGCCGCAAAGTCGCCTTTAACGGGGATATGGGGAGAGTCGCACTCAGGTGGGCACCTAGGCCCGGAGTTGAAGTATGCGGGATATGACGCGGTTCTCATCGAAGGACGTGCAGAAAAACCCGTTTATTTGAAAATAGAGAACGAGGAAGTTGAAATCCGAGATGCCTCTCACGTTTGGGGAAAGGACACGCATGAAACAACCCGAATCCTTCATGAAGACCTCGATAAGGGGGCCCAGATCGCCTGTATCGGACCGGCAGGAGAGAATCTGGTACGATACGCTAGCATAATTACGAATCTTTTTCGTGCTGCGGGCAGAACTGGCCTTGGTGCAGTTATGGGGTACAAAAAGTTGAAAGCCATCGCGGTTCGAGGGAACTCGCCCATAGAAGTAGCGGATTTTGATAAATTTATGGAACTTTCAGAGGAGGCTCATTGGCGTGTCTTGAATCATCCTCAAGCGAAGGAGATGTCGCTTTACGGAACACCGCTTCTGGTAGGATACAAGCAAGCGATTGGTGAATTGCCCGCAAAAAATCATCTGACGGGGATCTTTCCACGCGCTGAGGCCTTAAGCGCTGAAACCATCCGAAAGAACTATTGGGTCAGGACACGGTCTTGCTTTGCTTGCCGAACCATGTGCAAGAAGGTAAACACCGTGAAAAAGGGGCCTTACGCAGAAACATTATGCGAAGGACCAGAATACGAGACCATAATGGCTTTTGGGACGAATTGCTACAACGCGGATTTCCCATCCATTTTGTACGCCAACCTGCTGTGCGACAAGTATGGACTAGACACGATATCCACCGGCTGCACCATAGCCTTCCTCATGGAGTGTTATGAAAACAAGGTCATCGGCAAAAGGGATGTGGACGGCATCGACCTGTCTTGGGGAAACTCCGATGCCATTATCGCCTTAATACATAAGATTGCAAAGCGGGAAGGAATCGGAAACCTGCTCGCTGAGGGGAGTTATCAGACAGCCAAGAAGATCGGTAAAGGGGCGGAAAGATACGCGCTCCACGTGAAGAAGTTGGAGGTTTCAGGGCAAGATGGCAGAACCCATCGTTCCATCGGGCTATCTCATGCCACAGCCAGCAGAGGAGCAGACCATCTGCGTTCACTGGTAACCGTTGACCAGCTAGGTTACGAGGAAGTCGCCGAAAAAAGGTGGGGTGCAGACAAATTACCCGAGGTATGTAACCCCTACACGGAAAAATGGAAGGCTCTGGTGGTTAAAACCACAGAGGACGTATACGCGCTGCGCGACTGCATCATCCAATGCTGGTATTGTGTGAGTTGGCCACCAATTCTTTGGATCGAGGATTTCGCGAAAATACTGCCTGTTGCCACGGGTGAGCCCTCCTTCAGTAAAATTGATGAACTCCTAGTGATCGGAAATCGAATAGTTAACCTTGAACGCTGCTTCAATGCTCGTGAAGGAATAACCCGAAAAGACGACACGCTTCCAAAGCGCTTCCTCGAGGAACCGATGCCTGAAGGGCCCGGGAAAGGCCAAGTGGTTAATCTTAAGGTTATGTTGGATGAGTACTATGCGCTTCGCGGTTGGGATCCAGAAACAGGCATCCCGAAACTTGAAACCCTGGAAAAGCTAGGTTTACATCGAGAGGCCAGTGAACTCAGGGACATGGGTAAGCTCCCAAAGAACTAAGGATCCTGAAACCGAGAGACGTTTTAAGGCTATCATGCTCGGTCGAATAAAGGTTTAGGTTCCTCCAAATGATGCTGCGACTGTTGGCTCCTCGATTTTTGTGGTTACGATGTCGCTTAGCTTTACCTTGACTTCACCCTTTTTATTTCTGTATGCTATAATGTTTTTTAACCAATTTTTGTCGTCTCTCTTTGGATGGTCTGACCTATAGTGTGCTCCTCTGCTCTCGGTCCTAGTTAAAGCTGTGAGAGCCATCAGCTTTCCTATCGTCAGCATGTTGAAAAGCTCTAGTGTCTCGGTTATCTTGATCGGGGTCCTGGCTTTGATTTCTTCCATAAGGCCATGTTGCTCTTCTATTAGACCTAAAGCTTCCTCTAAACCACTCCTATTCCTGACTACGCCCACATTTCTCCACATCGCTTCTTGGAACACGCTTTTTACTTCACGGATCTCTTTCTGACCGCCACCGATTCTCTTAATCAGTCTTGCTATTGTGTTAATTTCTTCTTCGTCTACGTGTATCTTTTTTGCCGACTTCGCCCATCGTGCGGCATACTCACCCGCCCTTGCCCCAAACACGATGGTCTCCGTGTGTGCGTTGTTCGCTAGCCTGTTTGCCCCATGCACCCCGCCGGTTACCTCGCCGCAGGCGTACAGCCCTCTGACGGTTGTCTCACCCTTTTCGTTTATTTTTACCCCGCCCATGTAAAAGTGGGCTACCGGAGAAACAATAAACTCGCTCTTTCTGTAATCCAAGCTTCTCTTCTTAATCTGTCCGTATAGGTCTGGATTAAGAGCACGCAGGTCCTCCTTATTTACCTCGGACAGATCTAGGTACACCCCTCCCTTTACTCCTCTCCCCTCCATCACTTCCAGCCGTATGGCCCTAGATTTTATGTCTCGGGTTGCCGCGTCTAGGTTAGTTGGGTCGTATCTCCTCATGAACCTCTCCCTCTTGGCATTGAAAAGCCGCGCCCCATGCTTGAACAGAATAGGAGAAACGGTAACCCAGAAAGGATGGATCAGCATCTGCGGATAAAACTGAAAGAATTCCATGTCAATCAACTCAGCTCCAGCGTTAAAAGCTATTGAGTAGCCGTCTCCTGTCATATCAGCGGCGTTGTTTGTCATGGAGAAAACCTGACCTGCACCGCCAGTGGCCAGCACCAAAGCTTTGGCTTCGAAGGCGATCATCTCACCTGAGATCCTATCAAATCCGATGGCTCCAGAGGCGGTCCCCTCCTTTTGCGTGATCGCGACCGTCATAATATCCTCGAAAACTCTGGTCCCTAAAGCTCGTACAGCTTTTACAAGTGGTAATGTGAGGTCTAAACCCCTTCTTCTTGGCGTGTAGCACGATCTCGGGTAAGAGTGGCCCGGGGCATGGCGCTGATTGTACTTGTCATCGCTCATTTCAAATTTGATACCGAAGCCCTCAAGCTCAGCAACTCGAGGACAAGCTTCTCGAGCTAAAACCTCCACCAACTTTTGGTTGTTGATGAAGTATCCGGCGACAACAGTGTCTTGAAAATACACTTCCGGGCTGTCACGACCGTCTATGTGACCAAAGGGGGCATTATGGCCGGTGTGGGACACCATCACATTGCCGCTTCTGCCTAGCCTCCTTTTGACCACCATAGCTGTGTCAACACCTAGCCTCCCAGCTTCTATCGCTGCGCGCATACCGGCTGGACCACCGCCGATTATCAAAACATCGCATGAAATTCGCTTGTGTTCTAACATGCACGACACGTTCATTCAAATTTTATCCATGATCCACTATGTTTCTTTTAATCGCACGCGGAACCTCTCCTCGATTGTCACACTAAGTTACGAAACACTCTATCCCAGAAAAACCACCGCATAAACTAATAAAACGTTTGGCTTTTGCTAATTCGTGTCCTAACAAAGTATAGCATCTCACAAAAACTTCCTCCGAGACGGAATTCAAATGGTGGGCCGGGAGAGATTTGAACTCTCGACCTCTCCCGTGAGTTCTCGTCATTTCGGTTATCAGCCGAACGCTCTAACCATGCTGAGCTACCGGCCCGCATTAAATGTAGATGTTTGTTTCATTTATTAAAGAGTTTCTTGAAGTGTGATTGAGAAGCCCTTGAAAAGATAGACCAGTCTTTTAAGGAAATCTTTTAATCGCTTGCTCCATAGTTTTTATTTCTGGAGGGCCCGTTGCCTAGCCCGGATCAAGGCGCCGGCCTTCGGAGCCGGAGATCACGACGAACCGGAAACCCAGGGTTCAAATCCCTGCGGGCCCGCCAGTCGGAGACGTTCTGATACCCCTTGCTCCGCGTAGGCATTCTTATGCTGTTTTAGTGTATATATGGCAGATCTCAATTACACCGGTGAAGTACATCCCTAGAGGGGACTATAGGGACCTAGAAAGAGAGAGCCATGATTAAAATGTTCCTTGAACTACAACTGCTTGAAGAAGTGAGGTGAGCCCTCTAAAAAGTAGCAAGGGAATCGCCAAGAAAAAAGCTAGGATGAATAGAACCACAATGTATATGATCACTGCCAATATCGCGACAGCGAGGGCCCCTAACCAACCCGTTTCGTAATAGTGTCTGATTAAAAGCAGCCAAACTATGAAGGAGAGAATGACACCGATCAATGGAATGAACAGGGTGCATATCGAGCCCAAAATCGTTCCGAGGAGGGAAATTACAAAGGCATCGCTGAGGAGGGCTCGTTTTTTCCCAACCACTATAACGCCAGCCACATAGAAAACACCGGTCATGACGATCAGGTTCACGATAAAGGCGGTTAGAGCAAACATCATTGGAAGCAATCACATCCCTCCTCATCGATTGTGCCTACTATATTCACCACCTCACCATAAAGCGTTTACTACTTTGCCTCTCGCTTCACTTCAAAGACCACCGTTCCGCCGGGAGTGTATGGAGGCCCAGGATCGAGGCACTGAACATAGCCGGTGTCTCCTTCCTCCTTGGACAGGCCAAGCACCTTAAAGCTAACGCCTCGGCTGAGGGGAATGATCATTGACAGCATGGACCCAAAGGCATGAACGCAGAGGGCGTCTGTTTTCTCTGGAGCGATCTCCGGCTCCTCGACAACGATCTTGTCTCCAACCCTAAAGACGGGACACCTGCCCCGAATCTCCTTAACAGTGATGACGAGTCGATAAATCTTACCCATAACAAGCCCCTACATGATGTAAGCAATTCCTAAATAAAACCATGCCCAACAAATCATCTGCCCTCTTCCTTTATAGAGACTCGCAAAACTTATTTTATCCATCGAAAATCAACCACAAAGCCTTAACCATAATCCCTGTTCTAGCAATTTTATGCAGTTTTCTGTAAAATGGCAAACATTTAAAAGACGATAACGAAGGATTAGATTTTGGCAGAAAAGGAGATTATGAACTCATGAAGCCGCAGCACCCGGCTATAATTGGTGTCGGCAGAACGAAGTTCGGCGAGCATTATGAAAGGGAGCCGGAAAAGCTGGTGGAGGAGGCTGGGCTGAGAGCCTTGGATTCCGCCGGCGTAGAGCGGAAAGACTTGGATGCCTGCTACTTCTCGGATTACTTCCTTCAGATCACCAACAAAATCGGGATCGAAGAGGGCTTTTTGTCTGAGCTTTTAGAACTGCATGTTCCCATGGAAAAGATGAGGTCGTTCAGCTCTGCCCTCCTCAACGCTTGCCACGCGGTTCAGTCAGGAAAGTATGGCGTTGCCCTCGTGGGCGGAGTGGAGAAAATGACGGACCGCTGGGATAAGATTAGAGACGACCTCATGCTCTTAGGGGACCCGTGGAGCTATTACGCTGGAGGTACCCCTGAAGCGAATCACGAACTCATGCTCAGGGAGTACGTCAAGAAACACAAGATTTCTGGTAAGGCTCTTGAAACACTCAACGTTGCCCTGGCTCAAATAGCAGTTAAGAACCATCGTCACGCGGTAAAGAACGAATACGCACAATTTCAAAAAGAGGTCAGCTTAGATAAGGTCTTAAATGAAAGACTCAAGGCGCATAAGGCTCTAGGGCTTTACGACTTTGCCCCCATCTCAGATGGCGCCACCGCCCTGATCCTGACGAGCCCAGAAACTGCTAAAATGTGTGCTGATGCGCCAGTGTACGTTGTTGGCTCCTCTTCATCCACCGACTATGTCACCTTCCCTTCCCGTGAGGACAGAACCGGATTCATAGCAAGCACCATAGCGATGGAACACGCGCTCAAAATGGCCAGTATAGAAGGGGGGGACATACAAATAGCTGAGCTTTATGACCAGTCCACGTTGCTGGAAATGGTGTCCCTGGAAGACTTGGGATTTTCGAAGAGGGGAAAGGCTTGGCTTGATGTCTATAACAGTTGCGGGGACTATAAGGGATTTTACGAAATCGGTGGGAAGCAGCTTTTCGTGAACACAAACGGAGGCCTCAAGGCTGATGGAAACCCGCTGGGCGCTACCGGCGGAGCCCAGGTTTTTGAAGTCGTTCAGCAACTGAAGGGAGAAGCGGGTGATCGACAAGTGGATGCGGATAAAGACTTGAGGTTCGGATGCGTCTTGGAGCTCGAAGGATTCGGGACCAAGGCCTATGTGACCGTCCTAGGGAGGGATTGAAGTTGAGTAGCGAACCGATCGAAAGAAGAGCCTCCTATATTGGGGATCGACTGAAAGGAAGTCGATGCAGCCTCTGCGGGAAGGAATACTTCAGGACCAGAGATTACTGTGGAGATTGCGGAAGAAAGAGCTTTGGCAGAATAGAGGACATCGACTTCTTTTATGAGAAGGGCACGTTAGAAGTTTGCACCCTTATCAGGGAAACCACAAACAAATTTACGAAATTGGGGGCCTACATTTACGGTATTATTTCATTTCACGGTGGGAAGGTGAGAGTCCCAGGCAGATTGACAGACCGCATCTTAAAGGAGGAGGAAATAGACTTCTCCAGCTTTGAGGATAGAGAGGTCGTTCCAAGGTTCAGAAGGAGGTACGCCGTAAATCAGAGCGACATCGTTCCAACCATTTCACTAGCCTTCACGTTTGCCGACGAGTACTATCCCCATCAGGAACATCAGATAGTTAAGCCTGGCAAGGAGTATGAGACGCCGGGGATCGTCGGATACGGGGTGTATGTCTCCAAATTCAGGATTAAAGAGGATGCCATGGAAAGGTCTGTGCCGTTCATAGACGAGGATGCCATCACGGCGGCAGTTGAGGCTGGAAAGATGGCCTTAATTCATTCTGGGGCGGACCCCTCGCTAGTTGGTAAGGTGTATGTGGGTTCTGAATCTAACCCCTACGCTGTTAAGCCTATAGCCTCCAAGGTGGCTCAGGTGCTAAAGCTTGGTGAGGAGGAGAGAATGGATGGTGTACAAGGGGTGGACGCCATCGACACGGAGTTTGCATGTAAGGCTGCCACAAGCATGTTTAAGGACGCGGCGGCACTGGTGTATTATCCCGTCGCCCGCACACCCTATGCCATGGTGATAGGCACGGACAATTCTCAGGCTGCCCCCCGAGACGAGTTTGGTGGAGAGCTAGATTTCTTTGTTGGTTATGGCGGCTCTGCCTTTGTCTTCGGCATGCACGATGTCATCGCTGAGGTGGAGGGCTGGTACTCTTGTACATCGGATACGCCAGACTTTTGGAGAAGGGACCTTCAACCCTACCCGAGACATGGCGGTCGATTTACCGGTGAACCCGCATACTTTAAGCACATACTGAAGGCGGGTAGAAAGCTCATGGAGAGATTAAATCTCCAACCTAGCGACGTGAATTACTTTGTTTCTCATCAGCCTAACATAGGTTTCCCCATAAAAGCGGCTCGGGAACTGGGGTTTAAGGAGGAGCAATATATGCCTGGTCTTCAGGTTGCTAGGTTTGGCAACACGTATTCCGGCTCCTCACCCTTAGGGTTAGCGGCTGTTCTTGACAGGGCAAAGC
>Ga0315310_10000543_pt1 | contig 24352 bp, 18 predicted proteins | sample TDP5_MG_FD_203630 | JGI IMG/M metagenome (GOLD analysis project Ga0315310, IMG submission 203630) | Freshwater sediment microbial communities from Lake Towuti, South Sulawesi, Indonesia - TDP5 | ecosystem: Environmental > Aquatic > Freshwater > Lake > Sediment | place: Indonesia: South Sulawesi...
AAGGCCCTACTTCTTCATCATTGACTATGGCATTCAATATATGGTAAACTTCATTGATGAATGTGTGTTCCCACCCGATAATATGGCCATGAGGCCAATAGTGTTCGATGAATGGGTGATAGCTTTCCGTTACCAATATGTCATGCCATCCCATGACTTCCTGACCTGCCTCTTCCAAGTTGTAGAACCTGAGTTCATTCAGTCTTTCCAAGTTAAATTCTATAGATGCTTTTTCACCGTTGATTTCAAAACTGTTGAAGTTCTTTCTTCCTCCTGCAAACCTTGTAGCTTCCAGTGTTCCTACCGCACCATTTTCAAATTCAACAGCAGCCTCGAAGGCGTCTTCGACAGTTACCTTCCCTTTTCTATCTGGCTGATCAGGGATCGGCCTCTCTTTAATGAAAGTTGTTGTTATGCTTGATATCGATTTCATCTCGCCTATCAGGAATCTTCCGAGATCGATGATATGAGAACCCAAATCTCCTATGGGTCCTGATCCAGCGGTCTCCCTTTGAAGTTTCCATATTAATGGAAAATTGGGGTCCATAATCCACTCTTGAAGATACCTTGCACGGTAATGATAGATTCTTCCTAAATACCCTTCTTCTATAAGCTTTTTAGCCAGCCTTACAGCCGGGACAAATCTGTAGTTGAAGCCTACCATATGTTTTACTTTTGCCTTTCTCACTGCGTCTAGCATTTTCTTGGCATTTTCCGCATTTGTCGACAAAGGTTTCTCACAAAAGATATGTTTTCCCGCTTCGGCAGCAGCTATACAAGGCTCCATGTGCATATTGTTCGATGCGCCGTTGTCGAATAATTGGACCTCATCATCTTTGATTAGGCTTCTCCAATCAGTATAATATCTTCTGTATCCGTACCTCTTTGAGGCTTCACTTACCAGTTTTTCATTCCGGCCACAAATTGCCACAAGCTTGGGTTTGGCCGGAGGAGGCCAAAAGAATATGGGTAGGTCAATGTACGCTTGGCTATGTGCTTTGCCCATGAAGGCATAACCTAACATTCCGATACCTAATTCAGGTATTTTCTCAACGCGTTTTTTAACTTCAGCCATTCTCACGAATCCTACTTTCTTACTCATAAATTAGCTAACTCCTTGTCTAGAACTCGCGAAAATTCTTATATAGTTTGGATATAAAACTTTTCCACGAGAAGTTTTGAAATGTGGTTTTACAGATGTTGAAAGAATTAAGATTTTCAGCGGGTATTTGGGCATTCACTCCGTGTGCTGATAGATTTGAACCAAGAGGATATAAGGAATCGAAGACAGTTCCGGATCAGATTCGAGTGGCGGGCAGGGTTAAAGATCTTGATGGAATAATCTTACAGTATCCCACCGGTTTGAATGAGAGCAACGTAGATGAAATAAGGGACGCCTTAAGAGAAAGTGGGTTAATAGTTGCTCAAGTTGACGCAAACTTATTTTCCAGTAGATTTGCTAAGGGTTCCTTCACTTCTCCCGACGCGAAGATTCAGAAAGAAGCGATTGAAATTGCGAAGAACGTTGTTAAAATGGCCAAGGAGATGGGTAGTAAGCAAGCAGGATTATGGCTTGGGCAGGACGGTCACGACTATCCTTTTCAAGTAAACTATAAGGAGCTCTGGGATAGGGAGGTTAGCGGCTATAGAGAAGTAGCTGAATATGCTCGAGATAATGCGCCAGATGTAAAGATATGCGTCGAATATAAGTTGAAAGAACCGCGCAACTTTATGACGACAGCAACTGTTGGAAAAACGGTGGCAATTTGTCAAGAAATAGGCTTACCTAATGTCGGCGCAACTATTGACTTTGGTCATTGCCTAATGGGACAAGAAAGCCCAGGAGAATCGGTAATGTTCTTGGATAGATACAAGAGACTGTTTGCTGTTCATATAAATGATAATTACGGATACTGGGATGACGATCTTTTCTTCGGTTCACTAAACACTATGAAAGCTCTTGAATTTATCTACTGTTTGGAAAAAGTGAATTACAGAGGATGGATCGGCCTCGACATCTTTCCGTACAGGGAAGATGTTGTTCAAGCCTGCGACATTAGTATTCAAAATTTCAGAGATATGGCAGAACTATTGGACAAACTGCCAGAAGAGGACCTGATCAAAGCGCAAAGTATGCAAGATGCCATAGAAGCCCATAGAGCTGTTAGGAAGATATTCTTCAAGTAAAGCAAATTCCAGCTCCACTAGATATTCATCGAATACAATTGGAAAAGGCTGGAGAATTCTTTTCTAGCCGGCTCTTTTATAAGGAACACCCAATTTCTTGGGTGGAACCACCCTTCTTCTAAGCGCTAGCACAATAATAGTGATGACGTATGGAAGCATTAGCATGAATGGATACGGAACTTGTGGATAGAATATTTGCAGTTTTATACCTAACGCCTCAACGAAGGCGAAGATAAGACATACTCCGATGATGAAGTATGGGTTCCAGCCGGAAACTATGACTGTTCCTAGGACTATGAATCCGCGTCCCGCTGTCATACCTTCGCTGAATGCGCTCAACCACACTAGGGTATAGAAAGAACCGGCAAAGCCTGCGAGGGCTCCACATATTAAGACAGAAATATATCGCATTCTAAATGGGTTTACACCGCGGCTTTCTGCCACAAGCGGATCTTCGCCTACTGCTCTTACTTTCAAGCCAAACTGTGTACGATATAAGATTACTCCAACGATGAAAATTAGAACATAGCTAACGTATGTTAGGATACTTTGATCAAATAGAATTGGGCCTATCCAAGGGATGTCGCTTAAGATTGGAATACCAACTGGTTTGAACGTTCCTATACCAATTGGTGCTGCTCCGATCGAGGCTTGAAGTATCCTGAACATGAAACTGGTGATTCCCCAAGAAAACACATTGATTCCTATACCGCTAACTATTTGATCGGAACCCAAGCTTACGCATAAGATAGAATGCAATAGCGCCAACAATAAACCCGATACAGCTCCAGTCAAACAGCCCAACCATAGGTTTCTCGTAACCAAAGCACCGGCATACCCGCTGAATGCACCCATTAGCATGTAGCCTTCAATCCCTATGTTAAATACTCCAGATTTCTCTGATAGAATCTCCCCGAGTGCAGCTAACAACAATGGGGTTCCCAACATGACCGCCGTGACCAATACTGGCAGGATAAATTCCTGTGATAACAATTCAACCAAACTTGATCTCACCTCGATTCATTGCTGATCGATGGTTTGGGCTTTTTCCTTTTTGTGATGTTTTCTATTAGCGGCGACACCAGGGTTACGAGTATCATTATTCCAACGAAGAGCTGGATAGCACCTATCGTTAGGCCCGCGCCACGCGTCATATAGAGCGATCCTGTATACAAGAATCCGAAGAAGAACGATGACAGAACAATGCCTAGAGGGTTGTTCAAGGCCAGCATAGCTGCCGCAATGCCTACAAAACCGTAACCGTAAGTTAGATTCTCTAGGATAACATGATAGGCGCCAAGTACTTCACCTACGCCACCAAGTCCTGCGATGCCGCCGCTTAAGAAAGAGGCTATGATCACAGTGTTGGCAACACCTACTCCGCCGTAACGAGCTCCCTCTAAACTCAATCCGACAGCTCTTATACAGTAACCTAAAGTGCTTTTCTTGAAAAACATGTAAATTACAATACCTGTTATCACACCAATTATTATTCCGACGTGAAGCCTAGTTCCCTCCAGCAAAATAGGCAGTTTGGCTGAGGCGGCTATCGGGATCGTTTGTGGCACATATACCTCTGGATCATCCCAAGGCCAGTGCACAAGGTAGTGCCCTACCCAAAAAGCTACATAGTTCATCATCAGAGTTGTGAGGATCTCGTTGACGCCGTACTTGGCTTTTAGGATGCCGCTGAAGAGGCTCCATGCGCCCGCCCCCACGAACCCGAGCAGATATATGAGCGGGATAAGCAAAATGGAAGGTAGATATTTGAAGGCAATCCCTCCCCAAAGAGCTACAATCGTTCCTATGACAATTTGTCCTTCTACGCCCACATTCCAGTAACCTGCTTTGAAAGCTATGGCGAAGCCCAGCGCTGCCAACATAAAAGGCGAAGATTTGACCAGCATCTCCGATATTTTGTATGGGGTTGAAAAGGCGCCGAGAAACATAGCGGAGTAGGCTTCTAATGCGTTGAGACCCGAGCCTTGGATGAATACCGCACCGAGGATAAAGCCCAATACTATTGATAGAATAGCCATATACATAGTTCGCAAGCGTTCGCTAATATTCAACTCTTTCCATCTAATGTGCAATTTCAAACCCTTACCTACCCACTTTCTCTTACGCCAGCCATCAATAGCCCCATTTCCTTTCTATCGGCTTTGCCTTGAGGGAATATCCCCATGAGCCTTCCTTCATAGATAACCGCTATAGTATCACTCAAATCTAGAATATCGTCTAGATCTTCGCTGATGAACAGTACAGCTACATTGTTCGTCCTCGCATCCAACAATTTCTGGCGCACGAACTCAGTGGCTCTGACATCCAAACCTCTAAGCGGATAGGCAGCAATTAATAGATCACTTTTTCGTGTTAGTTCACGGGCGACGATTAGCTTCTGGAGATTACCGCCAGACATGACTTTTGTACAGCAATCTGTGCTGGGTGTCATGACATCGTAGCTAGAGATCAGTTCCTTGGCATATCTGTATATTTCATCAGTTTTCAATAGGCCTGAGCGAGAGAAAGCCTTCTCATGTTGTTTTCCTAAGATGCAATTCTCAGCCACGGTGAAGTCCATTATAAGGCCTACATTTATGCGTTCCTCAGGAATGTAACTCACACCTTTTCGTCTCAGTTTGTTCGGTGATGCGTTTGTGAGATTTTCTTTATTTACAACAATCTCTCCTTTGATGCATCTACGTAGGCCAGCTAGTATCTCGGCAAGTTCACTTTGACCATTACCTGCGACCCCAGCGATTCCAAATATTTCCCCTCTATGTATATTAAATGAAACGTCCTTTAACGCAACATGGCCATCGTCTCTAAGAGCAGTTATATTCATGACTTCTAGGACTGTTTCGCTAGGTTGATATGACGCTTTCTCAACGGGAGCAAACTCTGTACCTACCATCATCGTAGCTAGCTCTTTTCTAGTTGTATTTCTTGGCTCTACATTTCCGACAAGCTTTCCTCGTCTTAAAACAGTTATCTCGTCGCAAATCGCCAAAGCTTCATTGAGTTTATGTGTAATGAATATTATGGAGCGTCCTTCAGCAGCAAATAATTTGAAAACTGTAAATAGGCTTTCCACTTCTTGTGGAATAAGAACTGACGTCGGTTCGTCAAATATGAAAACGTCAGCTTTTTTGTAGAGCGCCTTTACAATCTCAACTCTCTGTCGCTCACCCAAGTGGAGCTGCGATACTTTGGATCGAGGATCTACCTTGAGCCCATATTTCTCGGAGAGTTCTTTGACCTTTTCTTCGACAGTAGAAACTGATTCGCCAGATCCCAGCGCAATATTTTCTGCAACTGTAAACACTGGAATAAGCATAAAATGTTGATGTACCATTCCGACGCCTGAATTGATAGCATCTAACGGCGATCTCATTTCCACTCTTTTATTGTTGATATATATTTCTCCGTCGTCCGGGTGATAAAGTCCGGATAGAATATTCATCAATGTAGTTTTTCCAGCACCATTTTCACCCAATAATCCGCATATCTGTCCCTCTTCCACCGAAAAATCTACACGATCGAGTGCCAGTACGCCTGGGAAACTCTTTGTAATATTCTTCATTTCAACCTTGTGAGGTCTTTCATTTGATCGACTCATTGTAAACACATCTTAATAACGATTGTAGCTAGCTTAACCATTTGGGTAGTAATTGATTTTCCGTCGGTGAGGGCATAACTGTTCGCGCTGCGTCAATTGTCTTCACTTCGAATAGATAGCTCAAATCTACTTAACACTATTTACGAAGTTTTTAAATATCTTGCGAAACCTAAACCTTCTTCTTTGGGGTTAGAAAATGTCTGAGCCTGTGGAAAGGAGATCATACCTTAAGTACGCCGGCGTGGGAGTTGTAGCAGCAGTCGTTGCAGGGGTAGCAGGGTATTACGCGGGAACTGCGAGCGTACCGGCGCCAGGACCGGGACCTGGAGTCACGACTACTATAACTTCGACACAGACCGTAACGAAAACTGCCGAGAAGCCAAAAATCGCCCCGGAAGATTTCAAGTTTGCAGGTATGACGGATTGTACTCGAGAAGACCATTCATGGGGCAGTATGTGCTGGACAGCTCAGTCAAAGATGGAAGAGCTGTATGGCTGCAAGACTTCCCTTAGTGAATCAGTAGCATGGGCTGACATAGAGAAGATGTATAGGGACTATCTGGAGGAAGGATACCATTTCGTTATGTGGTGGGGATTTCAAGGTGCCGAAGCGGCGCTGAAAATTCACCCTGAGTATCCAGACCAACAGGTAGGCTTCACTTGTGTCACCAAACACGGCACAACCGCCACTTCGGTTGTTCTGATGGAAGAAGCTCCTGGATTCATTACAGGAATGCTTGCAGGCTTCTTGACGAAGACCAATAAGGTAGGGGCATTCTGCGGCACAGAATCACCATGTGGAAACGCGTACGTTAACGGTTTCGAAGCTGGCGCGAAATATGTGAATCCCAAAGTCGAAGTTGTCAAGGCATACGCAGGTTCTTGGACGGATCCGGCTAAAGGGAAGGAGACGGCCTTAATGATGTTCGACGCCGGGGTAGACTTTCTCGGAAAATACGCTGCCATGACTGATACCGGAGCTATGGAAGCTTGTAAGGAAAGGAATGTCGGTACTACCGGCATTTTCGTTCCACAATCCTTCATGGCACCTGATCAAGTATACATAGACTTCGTGTTCGATTACATGCATGACTATGGACCTGTCAGACTTATGTGTGAGAATCTTTTAGGTGGAGGCAAACCGATAGGGAGGCAATTCCCAGCTGGACTGTGCCCGATGTTTCACAGCGTTTTCGCAGCTGAGTACAGGGATCCATTCTTCAAACTGCCAGAAAACGTACAAAAGACGATTAAGGAGACTGTTGATGAGGCTTTAGCGGGAAGATATGTTCCCGAGAGAAAAGAAAAGAAAACATGGTAGACTCGGATGCCCACGCGCTTACAAGTTCCCCTTCCTTTTTTTGATCTCTTAGAGTTATGCTTAGTGATCCTCTTACAGCTCACCGATAGTTTGTGGAGAAGTCATTTCCAAGCGTATGCTACTTCAAGCCTTTTCTGTTCTAAATAGATGGAGCGGCTGACTATGCATCAAAATTGGAAAGCCGCTTGACTACGGGACGCATAGAGAGGAGAGGCAGGGCCCTACCCATTATCTATTATATATGGAATATGCAGTCTAGAGTTAGTCTGACCATTTCGCTACTCTAGGAACTGGTTTATTAAGTGATGTACTTCACGTTTTTCCAAGTATGCTGCTGATCACAACTCTCTCCTAGTGCTAAGTTTTGCGCTATTCTCCGTTTGTGGACTAAAGGGTTTATGACGAGATTAAAGCTGAGTTTGAGGCTAGGAACAAGGGCGAGGCTTGCCGTCCATTCATTCTTCAGAAAACCATACTAGGTCAATTTAAACGCGCTATATTTGAATGATTTATAGTGTGCGTGGTCAACTATCATAATAACTTGTGACACGTACTTACTATGCAATCGGCAGAATCAAAATGGAAACGATCAATTTCAGATCGATTTGTAGCGCTGTCATTGCAGTATTATTAGGCTTTATCCTCGGTGCGGTATTCATCCAAGGCTCGGGTCTCAACGCATTAGAAGCCTACTCCGCTATGTTTCTCGGCGCCTTTTCAACCCCATACAAAATATCGGAGACGATGCTTAGATCTTCGCCTTTTATGTTGGCAGCGCTGGGCTTCGCCATAGCCCGGAAAGCAGGCTACTGGAACCTCGGCATAGAGGGACAGATGTACATAGGAATGTTTTTCACTCTTTTGGGAGGAATCTACTTCACATATCTGCCTCCCATTTTGCATATTGCGCTTGGATACCTGCTCGGGTTCGTGGGGGCGGGCGCATGGAGCCTCTTCAGCGGCATCCTAAAAGCCAAGTACGGCGTCAACGAGATCCTCACAACTCTGATGATGAACTTCGTCGGGCATCTGGTAGTGCATTATTTTGTGTATTATCCTTTGGATGATCCAAGTATAGAAGTAGAGGGGAAATCAATTCCGATAGTCGCTTCAGCCAAACTGCCTATTTTGGTGGATGGAACCAGGCTTCATGCTGGGGTCATAGTGAGCTTGGTATTGCCCTTTATAATCTACATATTTCTCAAGAAGAGTATTCTAGGTTACAACATAAGAGCTGTCGGACATAACGCTGACGCAGCGCGTTTCGGCGGCGTAAGCGTTGCCAATACTATAATGATAGCCTCTTTCTTAAGCGGCGGTATCGCAGGACTTGCAGCGGCAAATGAAGTTCTTGGCGTCTATCACTATGTCCAACATGGTTCGGTCGAAGGTTATGGTTTCATAGGTATTGCAGCGGCTATGCTGGCCTTGAACAATCCTTTAGGCATTGTCTTCTCATCATTTTTCTTTGGATTCTTGTATTCCGGATCGGTATACATGACGCGTGGCGCAGGCTTGACGATAGGTGCTATCCAGCTCTTCGTTGGAATAATGATTCTCATGACGCTCGTCTCTCCGCTAATAGAAAGGATCACAGAAAGAAAGAAGTACTTATCATTTGGGTAGCGTTATTGTCCTAACAATTCTCTAGGTAGGCTCGATGTCCGCACCGATAAGCCAATAAGTTTACGCCCGGACATAATGAATTACGCATGCTAGGAGTTACAGAATATGAGCAAGTCTAAGGTCGATATCTCGACTAAGCTCGATGGAGTTAAGATGCGTTCGCCTTTCGGAGTATCTCCTCACAATCTCGATAAGGCATGGTTTCCGGGAACTAAAGCCGCTGAGTTGTACCTGAAGTATGTTGACGCTGGCGCTGGGTTCGTTTACATCCCCGCTATTGTGCCGGGAGATTCAACAGACTGGGAGAAGAAGCTTGATTTCAAGAATCTATTCACCAATCAGCAGTACGTAGGTCGCTGGCTGAAGATACGGGAGGGAAACATGATCCTTGGACACATCTATACAGCGAAGAATCTCTTCAATTTCCTTCCTTGGGCTAAGAAACTCATTGAAATTCTCAGGTCAAAACTACCAGAAGACGTGCCGATAGTCCTCCAAGCTCTTGTACATGAGTCTGATCCTGACAAGTGGAGCGACCACGTGAAGAGAGTCACGGAGCTGGGCCCAGATATTATCGAATTGAATACCGGCTGCCCAGTGGGATTGATGGGCGTCGTTGACACTCGTAAGCTTCCTCCCGAGGCGAAGTGGGGGATGGCGATGGGGGCTGCCCCTGAAGTCTTCTTCCCTGTACTCGAAGCTGCTGTAAAAGCCACGAAGCTTCCAGTCGGCTTCAAGCTCACACCAGAAAGCGGCTACCCTAGGATGATGTACATTTCAGAGGAAGCTGCCAAGATAGGGGCTCGACACGTTGTGACCACACACAAGTATTTCGCAATAGCTCCTCCAGACATTTGGAATGGAGGCAAGGGACCATTTCCAGCACTCGATGCGAACTGTCCAGCAGACATGGGAGGCGCAGCGTTAAGGCTCAGTATGTACAAGGCTACAGCTCTAATCTCAAAGAATATTCCTAACATAAACTGCTTTGCTGGAGGTGGAATTACCCGCCCCGAACATGTCGTTGAGGCGATAATGCTTGGAGCCTATGCTTGTCAAACACTCACAGGGGTGGTTCAAAACGGAATAAGACTGATAACGAGGACGAATGATTGGCTGAAGGAGTACATGGTCAAATGCAAGTATGAGTCTATAGACGATTTTAGAGGAGTAGCGCTACAGTACATCAAATCTACACAGGAGACGAATTTCCCATACTACGTTGCGAAGGTAGATGAGAAGAAGTGCACTGGTTGCGGAAGATGCGCTGAATCGTATTGCCCAGCAATAACAATGAAGTCCGTTAGAAGACGTAAATTGAAGCAACTTCCAGTGGTGAATCAGAAATACTGCAGTTGCTGCGGAATGTGCGGTTTCATCTGCCCAGTCGACGCTTTCAGCTATGTTCAAAGAGAGTGAGTTACTCTTAACTCCTACTCTTCCAATCCAAGAAACGCTGAATTTGAAAGCGCCTTAGACTTTGGAGTACTGACAATAATTTCTTAAGAAATGAACCGACTAACAGTAGACACAGTCAATTGGAGTGGGTATATGTGAAGATAGGTGTCTTTACTGTAATGTTCAATGAAAGGCCACTGGAAGATGTATTGAAGTATGTTTCGAATCTAGGATATGAAGCGGTTGAGATTGCTGCTGATAAAGGAAGCAATCACATAAACATAGACAAGATCTTGAAGGGTGGAGCTACTGAATTCAAACGGGCAGTCGAGAAGTATGGCTTAACGATATCGGCTTTGAGCAACCATATTGAAGGACAACTTGTCGGCGGTCCGCATGGCATGGACACTGATACCATTATGCGAGGAAGTCCGGAGGAAAAAGTGAAGTTCGGTACAGAGAGGATGAAGAAGACTGCTGAAGCAGCAGCTGCGCTTGATGTCGACGTTGTGAACGGGTTTATTGGTTGCGAGAATTTTTCAAGGTGGTTCGTTTGGCCTGGAGGCATCGAGCTTTGGGAGAAAGGTTACAAGGCGATAGTTGAGAGGTGGAATCCAATTCTCGATGTATTCGAGGAGCATGGAGTGAGGTTTGCTCATGAACCGCACCCTCAGGAGCAAGCTTACAACCTTGAGACTTGTGAGCAAATGGTCAAGGCATTCGGAGGAAAGAAAGAATTCGGTTTCAATTTGGATCCTGCGAATCTACTCTGGTGCCTTGTGGACCCTGTTGTCTTCATCAAACGTCTTGGAGACAGGGTCTATCATGTTCACGCGAAGGATGCTGAACTCGTTGAGGAGAATCTAGGTTACTCTGGAGTTGCTGCAACCGGAGATTGGCGTAGGCTCGATAGAGGATTCAGATTCAGAGTGGTAGGGTGGGGCGACGTGAAATGGAGGAGAGTGCTCACCGCGCTAGCAATGGTTGGATATGATTATGTTCTGAGTTTCGAGCATGAAGACCCTGTGATCAATCGGACAGATGGATGCAAGAAAGCAATAGCCTATCTGAAGTCGCTGGTGCTGGAACCGCCTGAAGAGAAGTGGATAAGAGACAGATTGGATAAGGTCCAAGTCTAGCTAGAAAATCCAATAGATGAAGATTCGAACGCTGATAGCCTAAGTTCAACGGCTCAGCTGGTTGAACTTAAAAATAATAGAAAGGGGTTTCCCTTCGTAGGAGTTTCTACTCTATCTTTGATAATCCTCTGTATTCAGGCGACGTAAGGATCTTTATCGCGTTATTCTCTCTCTTCTCCATCAGGCTTAGGGCTTTCGGGATCTTATCTAAAGCAGACTTGTGCGTTAACAGAGGCGCAACCTTGAATTTTCCGGTTGAGATCAACGAAATGGCTCGAATCCAAGTATCGTAAGTCCCCGCGAATGAACCGTGAAGTGTCAATTCTTTATTGAACATGTCGTCGAAGGGTCTCAACTCCATCTTCACTCCTGCTGCAGGAACGCCCATTATGGCTAGGTTCCCTCCTCTTCTAACCATCTGGAATGCCTGCTGGTAGGTTTCAAGTCGGCCTACAGCTTCGATAACGACATCCGCTCCTCTACCGTCGGTCAATTCAGTTACCTTTTTGACAGGGTTCTCTCTTGCAGTATTCACAGCCACATCAGCGCCAACCTCCAAGGCTTTCTTAAGTCGGTACTCGTGGTGACCGCAGTCAATGACCATCGAAGCTCCATCCAATCGCGCTACTTGAACAAGCGTCAACCCGATAGGGCCGTCTCCCATCACTACGACTGAGTCGCCTGTCACTATTCCAGCTCGATCAACCGCTCTAATAGAGCATGCTAAGGGTTCAGTGAAAGCTGCATGCTCGTATGACATCTCCTTGGGTAGCTTGAAGACATTTTGCGCTGGCACCTTAGCATATTCGGCGAACGCTCCGTTTGAATGGATTCCAACTTGGTAAAGGCTTGGACAAAGCAACTTCTGCTGCCTCTTGCAGAAGTAGCATACTCCGCATGACACATTCTCATCCACAGTAACTCTATCTCCGACTCTTATTGTTCCAACCGATTCGCCCGCTTTGACGACTTCCCCTGAAAACTCATGTCCTGGGATAACTGGCCTAACCGGGAGATATCGGCCCCTAAACATGGAGACGTCGGTTCCACATATGCCGCAGACTTTCGTTTTGATAAGAACTTCGTCGGCTTTGATCTGAGGGATATTAACTTTCTCGACTTTCATGTCTCCTACGTCATGAATAACGGCGGCTTTCATCTGTTCCATATTCTCATCCACCGTTCGCAAGATATTCTTGCGAGTACGATTTTAGCCTATCTATATGAACTTCTCATAGTTTCTTAACGTAATCCGGTTGAACATGCTCTAGAAAAAAGGAATATCTCTGAACCGCGCATGTTAGATTTAGAGAGCACTCTCAGAATCAATTGAAACCTAGAATTAGTCCTACCGTAAAGTTATGAATCTATTCTAGTTCACTATTCAGTGGGAGAATCATTGACGCCGATGAAAGACCGAAGCCAAATAAGAAAACTCGCTGAGACTCTCAAGATCCCAGTTACGGAAGCGATACTGCAATCCTTCAAGAACATATCGCGAGAAGAGCGACGGAACTTTACACTATTTGCAGCTTGTCCAAACTCTGAAGCAGTTCTGAAAGCAGCGCTCCTAGCAGCGAAAAGAGCAAACGCGCCGATCAAATTTGCAGCTACATTAAATCAAGTTGACTTGGATGGTGGCTACACAAAATGGAATCAAGAATGCTTCGTTGAGCGCGCTTTCGAATTTGCACGAGAGGCAGGGTACAAAGGACCTGTGATAATAGCCCTCGATCATGGAGGCCCTTACCTTAAGGATCTTCATAGGATAGAAAACTGGCCTTTCGAGAGGGCTATGGCCGCTGTGAAGGAGTCGCTTTCAGCATGCCTGTTGGCGGGATACGATCTGCTCCACATTGATGCTACTGTAGATCCAGCGTTCAGAGGTGGGGCTTCAGTTCCGATGGGCATAGTTGTCGATAGAACGGTGGAGCTGATTGAGCATGTGGAGTGTCTCAGGGCTGAGAGGCAGCTGCCGCCTATTAGCTACGAGGTTGGCACAGAGGAAGTTGGAGGCGGCTTGACTGAGCCTGAAGATTTCAGGAGGTTCTTAGAGCTTCTCAAAGAACAATTATCAAAGCATAAGCTTCCGGACGTTTGGCCCTGCTTTATAGTCGGAAGGGTCGGCACAGACCTTCATACTACCACATTTTCTTCAAACATTGCGATGAAACTGGCGGAGGTAGCTGGCACATATGGCTCTGTGATAAAGGGACATTACACAGACTACGTAGTCAACCTCGAGGCCTACCCAGCCTCTGGAGTTGGGGGAGCAAACGTGGGCCCAGAGTTCAGCGACGCTGAATACTCAGGATTGATGGATCTTGTTCGAATGGAAGAGAAACTGGCCTCTGAAGGCAAAGTGACTAACCTATCGAGCTTGGACCACATTCTGAAGAACGCTGTGGTTGCGAGCCGTCGTTGGGAGAAATGGAGGCGAGGAGACGAACGGAGGAGATCATTCGATGAACTTTCAAGTGAGCGACAGAGCTGGCTTATTCGAACAGGTTGCCGGTATATCTGGACCGAAGCTAGGGTAGTCGAAGCGAGAAGGAAACTCTACCAGAATCTACTGAGAAACGGCATCGAAGCCGAGAAACTGGTCGTCGAGAAGATCGTTGAAGTTATGATGAAGTATTTTCGAGCGTTCAATCTTATTGATAGCCTACCGAAGATAGAGAAGGAACTCCTTTCTCGACAGATGCAACAATAGTCCTCTGATGTAGCGGACCGAGATAGGAGCCTCTAGGTCAATCGCAAGTGTCCATGAAGACTATTCAGTCTGTTTCCATCTCTCCACAATTCTGAATAGTTTCCATACGTCTTCAACGGGGAAGTCCGGTTCCGTTGAAACATCGAGTTGCCTATTGCCAATCGGGAAGATGATTATGTTTACCTTTTCATGCTTAAAGAAGACGAAGCTCGTAGGTCCGAAGGCTTCTGACCAGGTCTTAATTACCCCTAGCAAGACCACGACTTGAAGATCTACTCTCCGGGATTCTTCAGGGGATTCTATAGGTGTTACGCCCGGACGCATTCCTCCAGTCATAATTGAGCAATCTTCATCCAAGACAGTGGCGTATCTTACTCTGCTATCTGCAGTAAATATTTGATCGCAGAGAAGCTTGTATCTGTTAACCTCCTCCATCTACCTTGCACCGTCTAGTGGTATTTTGTTGCCCAGAAGTTTGGAACATCTATTGAACTAATGTTGTTCTTCACTCGACTTAAAGAGATTATGTTCGACTTTGATGGCATCAACGAGTTAGTGTAAGCCGTAGTTCACGGATAGTCTTTTATCGCATCGATCGTTCGAACAGATGCGTTTATTCCTCTTAGCGTAGTCGCAGTGTAGGTGGCCTGCGTTCTCTATCCAACTTGGCAGCATGATCTTGCAGAAGCGTCCAAGCGCGAGATACATGGCTCTCTGTTGTTCTGATGTTGCCGATGGCGAGCCGAATAACAAATCTGTCTCGAAGGCGGGTATGAGAGAGGTAAACCTGTCCGGTAGCGTTCACTGCCTCTAGAAGCGCCTCGTTAAGTGAATCGAGATAACGCTCAACCTCATCGGCTACCCTCGGAGATTTTTCAAGAAGATCCGCCAAGTCTTTCGGTCGAGCTCTGAAGCAGACTGTGCTGAAAGGTACTGGAGCGAGGCGTTGAAAGTTTGGTTCACCGTCAATCCAAGAGGCGAATTTTTGAGCTAACCTAAGGTGATCGCGAATTCTAGCTGCCAATCCTTTTTGGCCGAAGTATCGAAAGATCATCCAGAGCTTGAGAGCACGGAACCTTCGGCCCAACTGGATCCCATACTCCATGTAATTTCGTACCCTCTCACCTTCACTAGTCCTCAGATACTCAGGGACCAGGCTGAAGGCTCTTTGGAGGATGTCCGGGCGTCTGCAGTAGAAGGCGCTGGCATCTATCGGGGTGAAGAGCCACTTATGAGGATTCACGACGATCGAGTCTGCTCTTTCGCATCCGTCCAGTATATATCGCATCTCAGAAACGATGGCTGCCGCTCCTCCATACGCAGCATCGATATGCAGCCAAAGCCCTTGCTCTTCACAGACCTCAGCGATTTCAGCCACTGGATCGACGCTTGTCGTGGAAGTAGTTCCAACCGTCGCTACGACGCAGAACGGCAGCCACCCAGACCTAGTATCCTCCTCGACAGCTCGTCTTAACGCAACTGGCTCCATGCGAAACTCATTATCGACAGGGATCTTTCTCACTCCTCTTTGGCCGATGCCGATCAATATGGCGCCCTTCTCGATAGAAGAGTGTGCTTGCTCCGATGTGTAAAGCCTCAAACGAGGGATTTCAGGCCGTCCGGCTAAACCCTCGTCGCGCACTTTGAGATCTGTTAGAGCTTCTCTGGCAGCGGCCATCGCGTGGAGGCTGGAGATAGAGGCGGTATCGTAGATGATGCCTTGGAAGTCTGCGGGAAGACCGAGCATCTGGCGGAGCCATTCTAGAACAACCTCCTCCAATTCCGTTGCAGCCGGCGATGTCTTCCAGAGCATCGCATTGACGTTGAAAGCAGCGCTGAGGAACTCCCCGAGGATTCCGGGGCCAGAGCCAGTCATGGAGAAATAAGCGAAAAATGCGGGATGGTTCCAATGAGTTATGCCTGGAACAATTATCTGATCTAAGTCTTTTAGAATAGATTCCATAGCCTCAGGATCTTCTGGCGGCGATCTCGGAAGGGCGTCTCGAATTTGACCGGGTTTCACTTGAGCTAGAACTGGGTACTTGTCAGGGTTTGCTAAGTAATTAGCTATCCAATCTACAGCTTGGTAGCCGTATTTTCTGAACTCTTTCAGGTCCATGTCGCCGAGGCGAATCTGGCCAGTAGACATGGGTTCTCTCACTTGCATAGAGCCTAATAATGCTCAGATAGAAAAATACTATCTAAATGAATGTCGAGCAAGGCTGCTGATGCTCCGACACCACCCTATGCACAAGCTTACAACAATCTAAACACAAGAAGTGCTTCTTGAATCTAAGGTATGTAACTTGTACCAGTCCGCACTCGCAACCTGTGTTTGGCTACTAAGCCTCTTTTCGGTAAACAGTCAATCCATATGACTTCAATTGGTTAGTTATGATTGGCCTGGACAAGATCAGAAGCAACGCATATCCAAGAAGCCCAATGGCCACGAAGCTTCCCAGTAGAATGCCGAGCAGTCCTATCTCCAAAGGCATTTGAAACAGGTAGCTCAGATAGCTACCGACAATTACTGTCACGACAAGTATCTCCATGGCTACGGCAACGAGCCAACTAGTCTTGCCCTTTCTCTGCCCTATCTTCCATGCAGTGTACGTGGCGAGAAAGTTTGCAACGCTTCCACCTACCACGTCCACAACTCCGAGACCGCCGAAGAAGTTTGCTACAAACGCTCCTACTGAAAACCCGAGAACCGCTGGCCAACCGAAGAGTATCGCAAGCGGCAGTAGCGCATCAGCTACTCTAACTTGGAATACCTGAAAACTGATTGGAGCAAGAGCGACGACACCGGTAGCGTACAGGGCAGCGAACATCGCAGTGAGAGAAACATAGAGCGTAGTCTTGCGTTTCACTTTTTGTCTAGGTCTGACGTCTCCGCTGGACTCGCTTCTTCCGGATCTGCCGAGAATTTTCAAATTCTATTTCTCCCTTTTGGGGTTTATTTCACTGCGGAACGGAGGGAGTAAACCACCCGCTCACATACATATTCAAAGATCCTTGACCTTAAATAACTAGTGTGTCTTCTTACGCATACCAAGATATTAATAATTGAAGAGGAGCAACAAAGAAGATTATTCAAAGCGCTAGTCTTCACGGAGGCTTCGAACATGTTAGGTAGGAGTCCAACTGGATATCTGGAAGAGGCTCCTATCTCGCGTCTTCATCACGTCCATACCCCTAGAAAGGAAGGATGGCTTTGAGCTCTCTTTGGAAGATTAACAGTGTTCAGCTTGCATTGTCTAGTGTCCTGTCAGCGCTCGCTATCGCGATTCCTTTTGTCTTTAGGGGAACCCCACTTCAGATATATATCCCAGCCATTCAGTATTCCGGGACTGCTGCATCACATGTTCCATCGATGCTCGCGATCGTTATCGGCCCGTTGGCAGCAGCTCTTGTCGGACTAGCTTCAACATTTGGCTTTCTCGCAACACTTGGACCGGTTATCGCAGCTAGAGCGTTCATCCACGTCTTGTGGGGGGTTGCGGCATCGATATACGTATTCAGAGGAGGAAGCTATGTGAAAGCCCTCCTTCTGATAGCGCTTCCTATTCATGCCGTTGGAGAAGGATTGGTTGTCTACTGGCTTGGCCCCATCTTCGGCGTCGTGAAGGTGGCGGCGGAGGTGGCCGGTCTCTGGGTTTCTATCGGAACCATCGCGCATCATCTGATCGACTCCGCAATCTCTCTAGCTGTCTATCGAGCGATCAGACCGATGTTGCTCCCTCTACTCCCAAAGTCGGCGCTCCATGGAAAGAAGGCTTAGCCAAGTTGTCGTACCAGCCGGAAGCCTCAGAATGACTGTACAGAAGGAGGTTGCACGAACCCTCGGATCAATGTGTGCAATCTCATGCCAGACGGGAAGACTTGAAACTGCTGGAAAGGTATAAAAGAGACGTGCTTACATCTGTAGGGAAGAACGAAGACGCTCACTTACGAAAAGCGGGTTATCAATCTACTTTTCCTGAGCGCGCTTTGCAAGGAAGTCAATAACAACAGTGAATCAATTTGACGAATTACCATTAAACCCAGACTTGAAGAAGAGTCTTGGAGAGATGAAGTTCATTCAGATGTTTCCAATTCAAGTTGAAGCCATCCCCACTATCTTGAGAGGCAACGATGTGATCGGTCAAGCCCATACTGGAACTGGAAAGACAGGAGCGTACGCTCTGCCTTTGCTCGAAAGATTGCGCCCAACGAGCTTGAATGTTGAAGGCCTAGTGATAGTTCCAACAAGAGAGCTAGCGAAGCAGGTGGCAGAGGATATTCAAAGTTTTGGCAAGTATACGTCTTTCAAGGTACTCCCTGTGTACGGAGGCCAATCGATTGAAGTGCAGATCGAGAAGCTGCGGAGGAAAGTGCAGATAATAGTTGGAACTCCTGGTCGACTCATCGATCACTTGAGAAGACGGTCACTAGATCTGAGTCATGTGAAGCTCCTCGTCTTGGACGAGGCTGATAGAATGTTGGAGATGGGGTTCGTTGAAGATGTCAGGTTCATCCTTGAACATATTCCTAGAAACAGGCAGACATGTCTCTTCTCAGCAACGATGCCGGAAGAGGTTCTTAGAATCGCTGAAAGGTATATGCGGAATCCAGAAAGGATTCTTATAGACAAGGATGAGATTGCTCTCGAAGAGATAGAACAGTTCTACTGCGTAGTTGAGCACAGGCGCAAGTTCAAGACGCTCTGCGAACTTATTGATCAATTCCAAATTCGACGAGCGATAATTTTCTGCGGAACGAAGCTGGAGACCGACCGTCTAGCAGAACAATTGGAACGGCGACAGTATCCTACTCTCGCTCTTCATTCGGACTTAACTCAGTCTAGAAGAGATTATGTGATGGAAAGATTCGAGAGAGATAGTTCACTTCTTCTAGTAGCCACCGATTTGGCGGCAAGAGGATTGGACATAGAGAAAGTTGACTACATAATTAACTACGATGTTCCCAGAGATCCTCTAATGTACTTCCATAGGATCGGAAGAACCGCCCGAGCTGGAAATCATGGAACAGCTATCACCTTGGTCACATATGAAGAAGGGTCGGAACTGGAGGAAATCCGGTCTATGACAAACACTGATCTGAAGGAGCTGGTCGAAAAATCCCCGGGTCTATTCAAGGACGAAAATTATTTCAGAAGAGAGAACTCTAGATGGGTTCCACGAGATGAAAACGGCTTAAGACCCCTCATCGAAAGAGTGTGAATGCAAATCAGTTAGACATTTCACAATCCAATCTCGAAAGTGAATCTTTTCCACTACCTGCGCATTCTCTAATCCTAGCAATCCTAGCTCAGTGCAATAAGCATTTCTTATAAGCTCCTGAGCGCACATACTTTTGGGATAGGGTTGGATAGGAACCACAAGTTTGTCAAAGATGATTCTTGCATTGCCCGTTTAAACACAACTTTCAAGTGTCAAAGATGCGCAGAATGCTGCGAGTACGAGATCTTTCCGAGTGAGCAAGACACTCTGAGACTAGCAAATTTCAGCCCTCGCTGCAGATCACTCGTACAATACGACGAAACAAGAAAGGTTTACAGTACTCTAAAAGCTGAGTCACAAGGCCAAGCGCTAGAGGCTCGATGCGCTTTCCTAGACGGAAAGAACTGCACTATTTATGCCGCACGGCCATCCATTTGCAGAGCATATCCATTCTTCCCCGTTGCCAAGAGAAACCTAGATAGCTTGAAGATTACATTCCCAGCAGATGCGGTGTGCGTTCTCGATCCAACCACGAAAATCCGATATCTAGTATTTTACGATCCAGAATGCGCAGGTATCGGAAAGGGCGGCTCAGTCAATTGGAATGATGTTGTGAAGCTTTCATTTGAAGGCCAGACCTCAGAAAGAAAATGGATATAGGCTCCTGAGGGCCTTCTTCGCTTGAAGGAGTTGGTTAATGACAAGGGCTGAGTGGCAGAAGAAAAGGAAAAAGATGTCTAGCAAAAAGGAGAGAAGCGGAAGAGTTAGATAACCCGTCTAGTTTGTTTTGACAAAATACTGGGCTTGCTAGAGGTTGACTTCACCCTTTCTGGAACTGAATTCATATCAGGTTATGGGCAACTCTTATCTCCAACCATCCAATATCTAGTGGTTGAGGTACAAAACCGCTCTAGGAGATGGAAAGATTGGGTAAACCAAGACAGGTAAAGAAGCCTAAGAAAAAGGAACCTGCATATCAAGTTAAGACAAAAGAGCAACCTGCGACCTCGGCCTAAACCTTACGAATTCAGCGCACCTGTGGAAGATAGCGCAAGAATACAATTGCTGAATGTCGTCTGCTAGCTTGCGCGGGGTTTCTCTGGCAACAGCAACTCGTAGTTACTACTTTGAGCAAAGAGGAGATTCTTTTAACAGAGCCTTATCATGAGCTCAGATAAGCTCACTTCTTCACTTTTGAGTTAACGATGTTTCTGTCTGTGCGCTTTTCTGAATTTTCCACCACATCTCGGGCATCTAAAGAACCCTATGAGTAGCGCTCGACCTTTCGCCTTTGTTGACCTCATTTTCCACACTTTAGCAGGCTTATTGACCTCGGCACCACATTTTGGGCATTTTGCCAAATCGAACACCTATCACAGAATAAGATTGGACGCCGAACGTATTAAAGAATGGTTCTGGAAAAACAGACATGTATCTTATGTTAGCTACCAAGTTGACGGCTAGTGCGTACGAACCAGCTATGTTCAGGAACGGGCTTGGACGCTGACTACGACCGGAGAGTGTATAAGCCGCGTGCCACAAACGCTACGGGGAATGCAAATGTGTATTCTAAGGGCTAACATTGTGAAAAACTGCAGAAAATGTAAATCGTCAGTTAGGTTCCATTGTACCTTGCGCAGGAAGGCGACGAAAAAGATATATTTTGACAGCAAGGATAGAAGGCCGGAATAGACATCATTTTTCGGCTTCAACTTGCTATTTGTTTTTCTTCTATATGTCTGTTGGCGAGGACAGCGGAAGAAGGAATAAACTGGAGAGAAGTGCGAGGAGACATAAACTGGATAGCTGAATTGGGTCAGGATGCGCTCTCATGTGTACGACATATATTCCAAGAAGCTTTATTCTTTCCTTTAATTACGTCAGGTTTCGGATTCAACCGGAGCTTCCTCTGTTGGAGCGGCCATAGCGGCCTTCCTTTTCTCTTCTGTCCTTTTGAGGGTGGTAACGTAGCCAGAGATCCTATTTTTCATCCACTTCGTAGTTGGATCCAACAGTTGCGTTACCACCTTTTTGTTCTCTTCGAAATCCGCCGTGAACCTGTCGGGGTAACTCTCCATTAGCTTCCTCGCAGTCTTTTTCACTATGTCAATCCTAACCTTCCCCAATCCTACTCCTCGCAATATTTGTATCTTCCATCTCGAAGTGATTCAGGTATTTGGTATAAAAACAATAGCCTCTCCTCCCCAGTTGACAACATAAGTTCGAAGCTTTTCAGCGATAGGCTGACATACTCATATTCGGAAAGATATTTTCCACTGGTCACTAGAAGAGACAAAGAAACAAAAGAAGCGAATGAGCTCATATCTCGCAAGCAAAGATCGCGCATAATCAGCTTTCAAAGAATCCGAGGCAACATTTCGCCGAAATGCTGGGAATTCAGTGGTAGTTCACCACTCTAAGTAGGTTCGAAATCTATGCGTGCGTAGCGTCGAAAAGCGACGGCTTCAACTCGTCTAAGTGTGTCGAGATTGAGCGGTCAAAAGGTTAAGAGCGAGCTGGGGACTATGTAGAGCGATCTCATTGGGAATAATACGAAGGGAGATGCTCTGCTTCAGAAGGGGTAGACCACATGGACCGCTGCACTCCTTGTCCGATGTAACGAACTGCGCGTATCTAATTAGAATCTCAAAGAAATATGGAATTGATACGCGCAAGTTTCTTGTATGCTTTCTCGATGCGTGGACGCATGAGAACTCATCGTACAAGAGCATGTCGATCAAACGCCGCCAGAAGACAGAGAATGATGGCATCTTTCTCGTAACGCAAGATCAAAAGATAATTGCGCAATTGAGACTTAATGAGAAGATGCTGGAATATCTGCCAGAAGTTGATCTCTCAAGCTTCCGATTGGAAGAATTCGCTCCAGCTAGGAAAATAGAAACGCTGAAAGCCATTGACCTGCAAATCAAAGATATAAATGCTGGAGTCAAACGGGTCAATCTGAAAGCGAAGATAGTTGAGAAATCAATCACCAAGAAGGTCTTCTCGAGGTTCGGTGATCCTCTCGATGTTTCGACTGCAACGATTTCTGACAACACTGGCTCTATCAAGTTGCCACTGTGGAATGCCCAAATAGATACGGTCTCGGTTGGTGACGTAGTTCAAATTGAAAACGGATGGGTAAAAACGTTTAGAGGGGAACTGCAAGTGAGCCTTGGCAGAACCGGTAGACTTCAAGTTGTCGAGAACCAGCAAACTTGAGAGTTCAGTACTTGATCGTGACATTTGACTGGTGCATGAATTCGCTCCACAACACCTTTATGCAAATGCTCGCCATTCAGCTCTTCGGGTCTCTCCGGTCGAGTTTGGTTACTCAGGGCCTAGGGGACTCGTGACCTGGGAGCTAGCTCGATCGGAGAGGCCTCTTCTACTAGTTTGAGGCTTGCGAGTTAGTAGCGAAAACAAATAGAAGTAGAGAAAGGGTTTTCCGAATGAGAGCTAGTCAGCGATGAAAAGAGGCAGAACAGGATACTTGATCAGAAAAAGGCAGAAGAAAAAGAGCAAAATGAGAAAGAGAAGAAAATCCAGTAGAAAACCCAGCCATATGCCGAGATCTTAAGAATTTTTTCCTGCTTTGAAGCAATTCACGAATAAGAACTGACATAATGACTCTCGGTAAACCTCATAAAGAGTATCGCGACCATTTCTGAAGATGAGAGGACGAACGAGTTGCCGATGGCTAAGGACTCTTCGAAGGTTCGACCTTCAGGCTCTAGAGAAGAGAGTATCGTTATCCCGGTCAGAACTGGCGGAGAGTGGTTCATGAGAATCCTCGAAGCCAATGGCTTCCAATTCCTCTTCGGAACGACTGGCGGGGGCATGCCGGACATACAGGACGCTATGACGCTTGTGAAACCGCCGAAGTGGATTCAGGGGTTGCATGAGTTCCCAACCGTTTGCGCCGCAGTTGGCTACGCTCTGGCTGGCGAGAGACCAGCGATCTGCCTGATAGATCGTACAGTAGGTCCTATGAATTGTCTGGGAGGAGTTTATATGGGCTTCGAGGCCTTCGCTCCAGTTGTTGTCTTGGGTTCTAGAAACTATCCTGGGGTTCCAGTTACTTCAGGATCGCTCCAGTACCACTATCATACAACTCAGACAGCCTTCATGAGAGAGTGGTGCAAGTGGGTCCATGAGAACCAAGTTCTCGAGAGTTTGGCTGACGATGTCCAGAAAGCTATCTTCATGGCGGCAGCTGAACCTCAAGGTCCAGTATATCTGACGCTTAGGGAAGATCTGATGGCGAAGAAGGTGAATCGAGGAGTCATTCGACCTGCGAAGCGTATGAAGCCGCCTGCGCCGTCGGTTCCGAGACCGGAGGTCTTGCGAGAAGCATGCGAGCTTCTGCTCGCTTCTCAAAACCCACTTGTGGTCGCCACAAGCCTAGGTAGGCATTCTAGAGCCGTCTCTGCGCTCGTTAAGCTGGCGGAGACCTTGGCTATGCCTGTCCGCGATGGCAGGAGCTTCCTGAACTTTCCAATGGAACATCACTTGTTCATGGGCTTTCAAGAAATTCAACCATCATGGCCTCCGGACTGCGACTTGATGTTCGGCATAGAGCACGGATACCTGCCTCCACAGCGTCCTCCCGAAGAAGCGAAGATTATCGATCTTACAAGCGACCCCTTTAATGTGAGAGGAGTTCAAGCTGGAGGGGACTATGGATCGACTATGTTCCCGGCAGACGTAAGAATGCTAGGCGACAGCCAGGCGACACTGACCGCTCTTACCGAAATTGCTGTGAAATTGATTGTTGAGAAAAGGCTGAAGGAGATAGTTGAGAGAAGGCGCGAAAAGCTGATTGAAGAGCACCATAGGCTCATGGAGGATTGGAATAAAGAGGCAGATGAGCACTTGAATGATGGGCCAGTCTCACCATATAGAATTGCCCGTGAGTTGGAAGCCATCTGGAACGATCGGACGGTTTGGATAAATATAGTCATCACAGCTAGGAGCGCCTTGATGCGAAATATCATACTCAACAAGCCTGGAAGCTACTTTGGTAACCCGTCATGGCATCTCGGCGTTGGCTGCGGAATGGCGTACGGCGTAGCACTTGCAAGGTCGGAGGGATATGTGAACCTTCAAATGACGAAGGGTTTTCCA